>Ga0157369_10000436_pt1 | contig 55545 bp, 51 predicted proteins | sample C25metaG_FD_113461 | JGI IMG/M metagenome (GOLD analysis project Ga0157369, IMG submission 113461) | Corn rhizosphere microbial communities from Kellogg Biological Station, Michigan, USA - C2-5 metaG | ecosystem: Host-associated > Plants > Roots > Rhizosphere > Soil | place: USA: Michigan... | reverse complement strand
AAATGGTTTTCCGATACGCACGACATACACAGAATCTTGAGAAGCTGATTTACTTTTACACTTCCGTTTTGGAGTTTGAAGTGATCGGGAAGTTTGAAGAACACAATGGTTATGATGGCGTTTTCCTTGGTAAAGCTGGTGAGAACTGGCATCTGGAATTCACGCAGGATGGGAATCTGCCGGAGTCTAAATTTGATGACGATGACATCCTGGTTTTCTATCCGGAAACTCTGGAAGAGTTCCAAAAGATACTGGACAATCTTGAACATTTTAAAGTTCCTACTTTGACGCCCAAGAATCCTTATTGGAAAGAGAACGGCATCTGCTTCGAGGATTGCGATCATTACAAGATCTTTATTTCTGACCTTAGAATTACTAAATAATTACAAGACTTCAATTTTCATTGGAGTCTTTTTTGTCATTTTGACATTGGTTTTTGATGGGCTGTTTCCGTGAGGTCGCCGTAAGGTCGCCGTGAGCTAAACCTATTTTTGTTGTTTTGAGAGATTGGATCATTTTTGACGTTTTGACATATTGTTTTGATAGATTGTTTTGATAGATTGTTTTGAGGCTATCGCTTCGTCATTCCTTCGTCGGTTGGTCGTCGGGATTGGATTTTTGATATTTTAGAATATGGGTTGGTTTTGAACGTTTGACAACATTTTTTTATCTATAGATTAGTAAGTAATTGATAAAAATTTATATTTTCGGTGAATTAAAATTTAATTTTTTAAATATGTTGATATTAATATTAGTCATCATATTAGAAGATTAAAAAAAACACAAACTATGAAAAAACTTATAACAGCCATCCTATTTTTAGGGCAATTCCCGTTGTTCTTTGCTCAGAAAGAAGTGAATGCAAAGATTACCATTGATGAGAATTCCAATCTGCAAATCACACAATATTTTACCAAAACACCAAAAGATACATTGCAGTTTGCAAAAGAAATTGCCCTGAATTCGAAAACCGCAAAATTAATAGGCTCTTCATCCTCAAAATACAATGAATATGAAATTCAGAATAGTGATCTGCTGGATTTCAATCTTAACATTCCTCAGAAACCAAATGCCAAGTCAACCGTAACAGCTGACTTTTTCTACACTTCTCAAAAATATTTGGCATTACAAAAAAAGGGAGCAAATACAGAGAAGCGATTCAATCTTAAAATCGATTCAAAAAAATTCAAAGTTATTTTTCCTACTGAAGAAGATTTGAAGCGTCCCTATTTTACAGTCCCTTCAATCGTAGCAGGCGATTTTGAAAAGATTGACCGTAATGGTTTTCAAATTTATTATTTGAAAAAAGATTCTTTGAATAAAATTGAGCGTGTATCGACCAGTATGCACAAATCTTTTGAGTTCTACAAAAGTCTTTTTGGAGAGCAGCGAAAGCCAAAGGTTGTCTTTGCTCCTATTTACGGCCCGAGTATAACATCTGAAAACCTTATTATTTTCAGTAAGGATAAACTACAACCTCAAACCATTTCTCACGAAATTGCCCACATTTGGTTTGGCTCAGATGGGAAAGTTTTCAGAGAAAGACCAGTGACCGAGGCGATTGCAGAATTTCTTTCTATGCAATATCTTAAACAAATTTCCAATTTTGGCAAAGAAGATTTTGACATCCTTATTCAATCTAAATTTTTTAGAATAGAAGGTATTAAATCTTTTAAAGAGCTAAACGACAGAAATCTAGATGAGAAAGAAAACTTCACATTATCCTACAACCTCTTGCCTTTATTTTTATATACAAGGCAAAACAGAAACCCGAATTTCATCAATCAAATTGCAGATTTTTACAAGTACAAAAAAGATGTCAACATAACCAGCCTTGATGAAATGAACTACTATTTTTTGACAAATAAGCTTGAGCCTGTTTTCACTATTCCGGTTTTTCCGGATTATTTCATTGAAGAATGTGGGGATTCTAAGGTATGCATCACTTCTACCGCAAAGGATAATTCGGATATCGAACTTGAACTTACCTCAGACAATGACCAAAAGACAATTAAAACAATATCGTTTTCAAAAGACAAAAAACAGCAAACATTAGATGTAAAGGGCATTAAGAAAATCACCATTGACCCCGAATTTAAAACCCTTCAGATCACAAGATTAAATGACATTTGGAATAAGAATGATGATAACCTTCTCAACAAAAACAGATATAGTACAATTCAAGAAATAACTCCGGAATTATCGGGATTATCAAAAGATGTTTTGGCCTTTTTAAAAGATACTAATACACAAGAAATTTCAAAAAACCTCATCATCAGTGAGAAAGAAAATTTAGATTTTATTAATTTCAGAAGAGGATTGTTTGAGTCCAAAAAAAATAAAATCAATGGTGGTTTTGCAATCTGGGGCAAGAAGAGTAAAACACTTTACATTAGCCTTTCTTATTATGATGAAACATCTATGGATAGTAATGTTGTCACTTTAAAACTAGGTTTAACTGATGACCTTAAGACACTGAGAAAACTTTGGATAGAAGAAGATAATGATCGGGAATAATTCCGACCGTTGTTCAAATTAGTATTTATAATATTCCTTGATTTTCCAAAGGCAAAATAATTATCTTTACGGAAAATAAGTACGAACGAGAATGGGAAACAGGATTATAAATGGATAAAATGGATCTATTGGGAGTTGTGACGGTAATCTCGCTGTTCATTTCTTTTTTCTTAGCATTTTTTTTACTGACTGTTAAGACTGAGCACAAAATCAGCAATCGTCTTTTTGCCTTTTTTCTCATCATCACTGTGATTGACACGAGCGAACCATTGGTCAGTCGATTTACAGACGGTCCATCGAATCTTGGAATGTTGAGGACTACGATTGCTTTTTTGCAAATTCCCGCTTTTTATCTTTATGTTTTGTCGGTTTGTTATTCCGATTTCAAGTGGAAGCCGAAATATCTGATCCATCTTCTTCCGTTTTTTATTGGAAATCTTGTTTTGGTGCCTCGGTTTTATTCGGTGGATGTGGCTTCGAAGCTTGATTTTATTGTCAACCGTCAAAATATGGTGGAGTTACAGTTCACTCATTGGCTGTTTCATCTTCAGGTTGTGGTTTATTTTACGGCTGTTTCTCTGTTGTTGAAAAAAGTAAAAAAGCTTTATCTTGAAAATAATTCAGGCGGAAATATTAACTCTTACAACTGGCTGTTTCAGTTCACAAGCGTTCTTACAGCGCTCTACCTGATAGTTATTTTAAAAAATATTTTTAAATTTTCCGATTATTCGTATGTTTCCGACTGGATCAAAATTGGGATTCTGATATTGCAGCTTTTTATCATTTGCTGGTATCTGTACAAAGCGCTGAATAATCCCGGACTTTTCAGAAATATTGATTCGAAATTGAAACTCGTTTCTGACTTGATTTTGGAGGAGAAAAAGATCGAACCGGAAACTTTGAATGAGGATCTGCTAAAGTTGAAAAAATATATGGCTGATGAAAAACCATTTCTGGATCCGGCTTTGACGATTCAGGATATTTCGAAGGAAATGAATGTTCCGGTTCGAGAATTATCGGTTTTAATTAATCATCAATTAGGACAACATTTTTATGATTTTGTGAACACCTATAGGATTGAAAATGCGATGGAAATTCTGAAAGATTCATCAAAATCTAAAGTCACTATTCTCGAAATTCTTTACGAAGTTGGTTTTAATTCTAAATCGTCCTTCAATACTGCCTTTAAAAAACACACGGGAAACACACCGACCGAATATCGCAAAACACTATAAAACAAAGCTTTGTAATTACTCGTACTTCTTAACTTAATTATTCCTACCAATTCTTTTCGCAAAATGTGGACGAATACTTTTATTCGGTCGCATAAGATTCTGTGCTTGCACATCTTTGTATCGAAATATTAATGAACCCATAAATAACGATACAATGAAAACATCATTCACATTCTTAGCTGTAGCATTATTAATCTGCAACTTTACTTTCGGACAGGATTTTTCTAAAAAAATCGATTCAATTATTAAAGACAATTATCAAAAAAATCCTGACGTTGGTATTAGCGTTGGCTTCATTAACAACAACAAAGAATTCTACACATCGTACGGTAAACTGAGTAAAGAAAGTACAACGGATATCAATAAAAATTCGATTTTCGAAATTGCTTCTATTACTAAGTTATTAACTGGAAATATGATTGCTCAAGCGGCTGTTGAAAAGAAACTGAAACTGAATGATTACATCGATAGCTATCTGCCAAAACAGTATGTTCTACAGAAAAACCTTCAGAACAAAATTAAAATTTCAGATTTGGCATCACATCAATCAGGATTACCTGACATCGATTTTCAAAAATTAATAGAAGTCAATTCGCAGCAACCAGTAAGCAGCGTTACAGAGCAATCATTAGCAACTATGATTAATAACTGTACAGACCTTATTGATTATGGAAGTTTTCGATATTCTACCATCAATTTTACGCTACTTGGACAGATTTTAGAGAAGATATATGGCAAAAGTTATGACGAGCTTATCCGCGAAAAAATATTGAAGCCTGCAAAAATGAATAATACTTTAACAAAAGATTTCAAGGTGAAAAATATCACAACAGGCTATAATCCCGATGGCGGAGCTCAAGAGTTTTTCTTATGGAATGTTACCGCACCAGCAGGATTGGTAAAGTCTAATACTTCTGATATGGTTAAATATATGAAAGTCCTTTTAAACAGTGGAAACCAAATATCAGATGCGGCATTAATTGCAGAAAAAGTTTATTATAAAGATGCTAAACGAGAAATGGGATTGGGATTCAATATCAATACAAAAGACGGAGACACCATTTATCTAAAATCTGGAGATTCTATGGGACAATCATCAATCATCTGTTACAATAGAGCTAAAAACTGGGGAATCATCATTCTTTTAAATAAAAGAGACTCAAAAATGAGACAGAATCTGTTGAACGTCATCTATGAAAATATTTTGAAATAAATTTTAATCTAACTTTAAATAACGATATAATGAAAACAATTTCTTACATCAGCTTTTTTCTATTATTCTTTACAAGCTTTCAGGCTTTTGCTCAGAAAAAAGACTACAGATTTCTTACCGACAGTTTGAAAATTGAAGAACAGCTAGGAAAATACAAACTTCCGGGATTTAGCGTGGTTGTTTTTGAAAATTATAAGATTGTCTATTCCAAACAATTTGGAGTGAAGTCTATGAATTCTCCAGAAAAGATTGATGAAAATACAGCTTTTTCTACGGCTTCCATCTCAAAACCAATCACTGCACTTCTTTGTTATATGTTGGAAGAAAAAGGTTTAATTAATCTGAATGAACCGATTGACAAATCTTTGAAAAGATGGCATTTACCAAAAAGTAAATTAACAGAAAACAATGCCCCGACTTGGAAACAGTTTCTAAATCACACTGCAGGAACGTCTCAAGACGGTTTTGAAGATCATTATGAAGGTGAAAAAATTCCGACGTTAGAAGAAAGTCTTTTAGGGAAAATTCCGAGATATGATAAAGAAATCGAATTCCTTTTCGAACCGGGAACCGATTGGCAATACAGCGGTGGCGGGTATACAATTATCCAAATGGCTTTGGAGGACAAGTTCAAAAGGCCAATAGCTGAACTTGCAAAACAATATATATTTTCTCCGCTTGGGTTAAAAAATACGACGATGATTCAGCCAAATGAAAAAGGATTTCTTACTAATGTAGCTTTGGTTCACGACAAAGATGGAAAAGTAATCAAAACCGGTTTGCCAATCACGCCACAAGTTGCACCTTCTGGACTTTGGTCCACTCCAAAAGAATTGGCAATGATCGCGATAGAAATTCAAAATGCGTTGCGCAACAAAAATAATAAAGTGATCTCTCACAATGTGGCAAAAAAAGTAACAAAAGTTTCGGTTCTTAAAAATTCAGTAGGTGGCTGGAGTTACGGTTGGCAAAAATCTTTTGCTTACAACAATTATGATTGGTTTGCCTGCAACGGGTCAAACACCGGAGTTGGCGGAAACGTAATGGGGACAATGAAAGACGGGAACGGTTTTGCTTATTTAGCGAACGGTGAAAAACCGAATCGCTTTCCCGTGATGGGACAGACACAGAGAAAGATTCTGTCATTGATGAATTGGAACGGCGATTTCCATAATGAAGAAACGCAAGAAATACCTTCCAATTTAAAAGAAAAACTCGTCGGAACGTATGACGATTTCCTTTACAGACAAAAAATGGAAACCAAAATAGTAGAAAGAAATAACCGCCTTTATGTGGAATCTGCGATTCTTGAACACTTTAAAGGGAAAAATGAAAATGAATTAGTGTATCTGAAAAACGGATTATTTAAATTAATTGATTATCCGAACTTATTAAAGTTTGAGTTTACAGATGATAAAGCAAGCTCCGTAATATTAACAAGAGATGGTTTCACTAATAAAATTCAATTGATTAATAACACAAAATAGCGATTACACATTAACAAAAAACCGCCTCAGTAATCTGAGGCGGTTTTCCTTGGTGTAGAAATATTTATTTCTTATTGAAGTCTCCTGCAAATACGGAGGTCATTTTGTCTTCACTGATGTATTTTCTAAGAACATCGTTTACCTGAGTTACTTTGAGTGCAGAAACCTTCGCTTCCAATGCATCATAATCATCTAACGGAACACCATACTGCAATTGGCTGTTTACCAAACTCATCAGCGTATTATCGTTCCCCAAACCGGTTTGTCTGGAGTTAAGCCAAGATGTCAAATTGGATTTGAATTCGGCTTCTGTAAATCCGTCTTTTACGGCTTTGCTTACTTCTTCTTTCAAAGCTTTGTTTACCAAATCTTTTTTGGTCGGGTTGAAGAATGCATACCAAGCCCAAGACGCTACATTATTATCGATTGGAACATTGATGTAAGATCCTGCACCATAGCTGATTCCTTCTTTCTCACGAAGTCTTGTCGGGATTCTGGCTGTAAGGAAACCGCCGCTTCCCAACATCTCGTTTGCCATAATAAAGGCAGGATAATCCGGAGATTTTCTGTCCATAGAGAAACTTACCTTGCCAACAGCCGCACCGTTTTCTTTATCGGGTGTTATATAGTCTTTGTCCTGTTTTTTGGTTGCAAACAATTCCGGTTTTACGAATTCATAATTGGATTTTGAATTCCATTTTGCAAAAGTGTTTTCTAATAATGATGAAGCAGCTTTTCCATCTATATCTCCTACCAGCGTGCCCACTCCGTTATTACTTCCTAAAATCTTATTATAGAAATCTACCAGCTGATCTCTCTTCACTTTTTTGTTGTTGTCGATCTGTTCCTGTGTAGAAGCTGTATAGTAAATGCTTTCTTTTGGATAATTCTCTGTTATCTTTTCTATCTCTGTAAAAGCGATAGATTGCGGATCATTAAGAGCTCCTTCCAGATAAGTATTATATTCGTTGACTGTTTTGGATAATTCAGCATCCGGGAATGTAGATTCTGTGAGGATTTCTTTAATTAGTCCCATTACTTTTGGAAGGCTTTCTTTGTAGGTGCTGAAATTCACAAATAATGTCTGTCCGCTGAATCCAAAATTAACGTTGGATTTCCATTGATCCAGCATATCCTGGATCTGCTCTTTTGTATGGGATTTGGTTCCGGTTTTCAGAACCTGGGCCATCAGAGAACCAACATCAGATTTGCCAGTAAGATCTTTCGCATTGCTGACAGGGAAACGGAAACTGCCGAGGATTTTTCCTCCTTTGATCTCTTTTTTGATCACGCCATATTTCATCCCGTTGCTCAATTTGCCTTCTGTAAGATTAGCTTTCAGGTTTTTGATGCTGGCTTCAAAAGGTGCAGCTTCTTTTTCCAGTGCTTTTCCTTTGTAGTTATTTGTAAGAGATGCGATCTGATCATTACTATATTCTACATTTTTTACCCTTATCTCATCTTTTGTAGGGATGAACACGCCAACTGTTCTGTTGTTATCACGGAAATATTTTTCCGCTGCTCTCTGAACATCTGCCAATGTCAATTTCTCAACATTATCACGATAAAGCATTTCTAATTTATAACCGCCAGCTCCTATGATCTCTGTAAGACCTATTGCATAATTAATGGTGTTGTTCTTAGAATTTTCTATCTGTTTCAGAAGTTTTGCTTTTGCTCTTGCAAGATCCTGTTCAGTATATTTAGTGGTTGCTATTTTATTTAATTCTGTACGGAAATCATTCTCTGTCGCTTTCACATCTTTGTCTCCGGGAATCTGCAAACCGAAATACATAAATCCTGCATCCCTCAGCTGCTGCTGGTAAGCGTAGACAGAAGCTGCTTTGTGAGAATCAATCATCGATTTGTACAGATAACCTGAAGGATCAGAAGTTAAAATCTCAGCCAATGCATCCAGTGCCGCATAATCTTTATCCGCATAAGGAACTGTATGATATAGGGCTCCCACAACTTTGCTGTCTCCGGAACGTTTCAGCTCTACAAAACGTTCGCCGTCCTGAGCTGGCTCTACAGTATAGGATTCATCTAAAACTCTTGTTGGTTTTGGGATTACGGAAAAGTATTGTGCTATATAATTCAGTGTTTGTTTTTCATCAAATTTTCCAGCAACAATTAATGTAGAATTATCCGGCTGGTAATATTTTTCATAGAATTTTCTAAGTGTTGGTGCTTTTACCCTTTCGATATCTTCTTTACTTCCGATGGTACTGTTTCCGTAATTGTGCCAGAGATAAGCGGTGGAAGCAATTCTTTCCTGCAAGACACTTCCCGGATCATTCTCTCCGATCTCGAATTCATTCCTAACTACAGAAAATTCTTTATCAAGATCCGATTGGAGAATCGTGGCATTGATCATTCTGTCGGCTTCCATCTGGAGAGACCATTTCAGGTTATCATCATTAGACGGAAAAATTTCATAATAATTGGTTCTGTCGTACCAGGTTGTTCCATTAGCTTTTCCGCCCTTGTCAGATAATTGTTTTTTGATATCCCCTAAGTTTTTTGTGCTTTTGAATAACATATGCTCCAGCAAATGTGCCATTCCTTTTTCGCCGTAGCCCTCATTCTTGGAGCCAACATTATAAACAATATTCACAACCATATTGCTTTGTGAAGCATCCGGAATCAGAAGGACCTTCATACCGTTGCTCAGTGAATATTCCTTAATTCCTTCTGTATTACTAATAAATTTTGGTGTTTCGGCTTTTTGAGAAAACACAGGTGTATTAAGTCCTGCATAGAATACGACTGCCGCAGTCAGTAGAAAATTCTTCATGTTTTGATAGTTATATTTTTTGGTTTCTAAATTTAATAATTTTTCACTAAGAATATAATTAACCTGTTGATTTTTATGAAAATGTTAACGTATTTTTGTCATTATGCAAGTTGAAAAAATAATATTGGGAATCGATCCGGGAACATCTATTATGGGTTTCGGAATTATCTCTGTGAAAGGCGGGAAAATGGAGTTGCTTGCAATGCACGAACTGATCCTGAAAAAATATGAAAATCACGAAACGAAACTTAAAGTTATTTTTGACAGAACTTTAGCATTGATCGATGAATATAATCCTGACGAAACTGCTCTGGAAGCACCTTTCTTCGGGAAGAATGTCCAAAGTATGCTGAAGCTGGGAAGAGCACAAGGCGTTGCTATTGCTGCAAGTCTTCACAGAAATATTCCAATTACAGAGTATTCTCCCAAAAAAGTAAAAATGGCGATTACCGGAAACGGAAATGCCAGCAAAGAGCAAGTTGCAGGAATGCTTCAAAATTTATTGAAACTGAAAGAATTCCCAACGAAATATCTTGACGCTTCTGATGGTTTAGCGGTTGCAGTCTGTCATCATTTTAATTCCGGAAATATTACTACTGATAAATCTTACACTGGCTGGGACAGCTTTCTGAAACAGAATCCAGACCGGGTGAAGTAGTTTTTATTTTTATCATCAAGTCCTTGACCCTTGTCTCTTTTCTCTTGATTCTTTACCTTTGAACCGATGAATGATTCCCTTTTTGACCTGATCGAACATACCAATCGAAGTCTGTTTCTAACCGGAAAAGCCGGCACGGGAAAGACCACCTTTCTGAACGATTTTGTCAAAAAAACCAAGAAAAAACATATTGTAGTTGCACCAACGGGAATCGCAGCCATCAATGCTGGCGGCGTCACAATCCATTCGATGTTTGGATTACCACTCAGAACTTTTCTACCCACAACGGAAAGAATAGACCAGAATATGGCGAATAATATTGCCGATCTGATGGTCCACTTCAAATACCGGAAAGACAAACTGAAACTTCTTCGCGAAATCGAAATTATCGTGATTGATGAAGCCTCGATGCTGCGGGCCGATGTTCTTGATATGATGGATTTTTCCCTAAGACACGTTCGCAGGAATCAGCAGAAATTTGGTGGTGTTCAGATCTTATTTATTGGCGATCTTTATCAGTTACCTCCTGTTGTTCGGGACGAATATGTCTTGGCTAAATATTACAGTTCGCCTTTTTTCTTTCACGCTAAAGCTTTGGAAGAAGTTAAATTAATCACAATTGAACTTACTAAAGTCTATCGCCAAACCGACGAGACTTTTCTTGAAATACTAAATGCCATCCGAAACGGAATTTCAGAAGATATTGATTTTGATTTACTCAATTCCAGATATCAGCCTGATTTTGACTCTAAGGATGAAGCTTACGTCTATCTCTGTTCGCACAACAAAATGGCGGACGATATCAATCAAAAAAAGCTAAAAGAACTAGGCGGAAGATCTCATTTATATAATGCCGATGTCGTTGGGGAATTCAAGGAGACTCAATATCCGAATGATGAGGTTTTAGAATTAAAAATCGGAGCGCAAATTATGTTCATTCGGAATGACACCTCATCTGACAAAAAATATTACAATGGAAAACTGGCGCAAATCTCTTATCTTGATGAAGATGAAATCTCTGTAATCCTCGACGGAAGCGAAGAGGAAATTACGTTGAAAGCAGAAACATGGGAACAGAAACGCTACTCTTTAGATGAGGATAAGAATATTAAAGAAGAAGTTTTAGGAAGCTTCAAACAATTTCCGATTCGTTTGGCCTGGGCAGTTACGATTCATAAAAGTCAGGGGTTGACATTCGACAGATTGATCATTGATGCAGGGAAAAGTTTCGCTTCCGGACAAGTTTATGTGGCGCTTTCACGTTGCAGAACTTTGGAAGGAATTATTTTAAAATCGAAAATTACACCCGAAGTCATTTTCAGTGATAAGCGTGTTTCGAAGTTTCAGGATGAGACGCACGCCAATTCCAAAATGGAAGAGATCATCAATTCTGAAAAATACGATTACAGCATCCAGAAAGTCATCAGGAGGATCGATTGCGTTTGGTTTCTTTCTGCTTTGGAAAACTGGAATATCTCTACGAAAACGAGCAAATTCATTGAGAAAGACCGATCCCAAAAACTTTATCTGACTCTGAGATCCGAAATAGAAAATCTAACCGTTATTTTTCAGAAATTTGAAAGGATCCTGGTTCAGAAAACCCAAAAATTCCTGAAAGGTGAAGAGGAATGGCAAGAAGTTGAGGTTAAAGCTAAAGGTGCGGTTAATTTCTTTTTCTCGAATGTGAATGAGAAGCTATTTTCTCCACTTAAAGATTTTTATTCCGAGACGAAAGGCGTGAAAGGTTTGAAAGCATTCAATGAAGATTTCCGGGTTTGGCTGGATGATCTGGAAGAATATCTGAAGGATTTGAAAGATGTTCATCTTTTGGAAACGCCATTATTTGATAAAGAAAAAGATACGGAGATCTCAATGACAATCAGGAAAGTTCCGACTCACGTTCTGACTTATCAACTGTTCCAGGATGGGAAAACCGTTTCTGAAATTGCGAGAGAAAGAGGTCTTGTAAACTCTACAATTTTCGGACATTTATCAAAATACGCTGAACAGAATTTACTCGATAAAAATGATCTTCTAAGAATCTATCCAAAGGAAAAAGTGGATGCTTTTGAAAAGGTTTTCAAACAAAGTCCGAAAGAAAACATCAATGACTGGAAAGCGGCTTTACCTGCAGATTTTGATTATGGTGAGATCCGGTTGATCTGGAATTATTATTTGAATTTGAAGTAGATTTTTTATCGCAAAGTCGCCAGTAAATTTCAAGATAAAAAAAAGAAAGTCGCAAAATTGAATTTGCGACTTTTATATTTGTGCAGAGTAGAATTCTCCACCTTTGCGTTATTTACTTTTTGAATTAATTGATCAATTCAAATTTTGCATATTCTGCAATTTTCTTTGGCAATCTGATTCCTTCTTCTGTTTGGTTATTTTCTAGCAAAGCGGCCATAATTCTTGGCAGAGCCATTGCAGAACCGTTTAGCGTGTGAACCAATTGCGATTTTCCATCCGCTTTGTAACGGCATTTCAGACGGTTTGCCTGGAATGTTTCGAAGTTGGAAACAGAACTTACTTCCAACCATTTTTCCTGCGCTGCACTCCAAACTTCGAAGTCGTAAGTCATTGCTGCGGCAAAACCTGTGTCGCCACCGCAAAGCCTAAGGATTCTATAAGGCAACTCAAGGTCTTCCAAAATGGATTTGATATGCTCTACCATTTCTTCCAAAACAGCATAAGAATTTTCAGGTTTTTCAAGTCTTACAATCTCCACTTTCTCGAATTGGTGAAGTCTGTTCAAGCCTCTCACGTGAGCACCATAACTTCCGGCTTCTCTTCTATAACATTGGGAAAATGCTGTATTCTTAATAGGAAGATCTTTCTCATCCAACAAAACATCGCGGTAAAGATTCGTCACCGGAACTTCAGCCGTTGGAATTAAATATAAATCATCTGCGTTGATGTAGTACATTTGTCCTTCTTTATCGGGCAATTGTCCGGTTCCGTAGCCGGAAGCTTCGTTCACAACGTGAGGAGGATTCACTTCCAGATAGCCTGCGTCCACATTCTTATCCAGAAAATACTGAACTAAAGCTCTCTGCAATCTCGCACCTTTCCCGAAATAAACAGGGAAACCAGCTCCGGCGATTTTTACGCCTAATTCAAAATCAATCAAATTATATTTTTTAGCCAATTCCCAATGTGGAATTGCACCTTCGCCAAGACCTTCAACAGTTGTAGATTCATAAATGATCTCGTTGTCATCAGCTGAAACTCCGGCAACTACTTTCTCGTAAGGAACATTCGGGATCTGATAAAGAATCGTAATCAATGCTTTTTCAGCATCATTCAGTTGAGATTGTAATTCTTTGCTGGAATCTTTGTATTGCGAAGTTTTGGATTTTGCAGCTTCGGCTTCCTCTTTTTTTCCGTCTTTCATCAGAATTCCGATTTCCTTCGAAATTTTGTTCATCTCGGAAAGTTGTGAGTCCAGCTCAAACTGTAGTTTTTTTCTTTCGTCGTCAGCATTAATGGCTGCATCGACCAAATCTAATTCCTTGAAGCTTCTTTTCTTCAAGCCTTCCAAAACGCGCTCTTTGTTCTCGCGCAAAAAATTAACCTGTAACATAGTTTGGTTGTTGGTTGATAGTTATTGGTTGCCAGAAATTAACATTAAATTCTGACTATAAATGCAAATTTAAGGATTTTATTTCACGATTGTGACAATGTTTGGCTGTCCCTGAACTTTTGTGAATTTCAGCTGATCATTATACCAAAGTTTCGAGATCTGAAAAAGAGATGGCGTTGATTTGTATTCTATCTTAATCGTATCGTAATCCGGTAATACTTCATCTTTTTTCAAAAGCTTAATCACAAATCTGGAATAGTAAATCTGCTGCTCATCATTGCTAAGAGAATCAATTTTCAATCTGATTGCACCAGCCGGATAATCCATATACACAACTGTGTCCGCATCTTTCGGAAAAGTGTATCCGGAAATAGCCTGCAAATCTCTGTCTCCTAAAAGATCCTGCAAAACCGGTGTGGTATATGATCCTTCAATATTTGGATTCAATAAGTCTTGTCCTGTAGTGGCACTCTTCATATAAAGTTTCAAAACCTGATCTATAATCTGAACGTCGGTCTCATCTCTCTGGCAAGAAAACAAGATTAAAATAGTTGATAATATAATGGATATCCTGAGTTTCATTTTTCTGTAATATTTTTAAATTCTGCAACAGTTTTGCCTAATTACCTTTTATTTCGATATTTTTTGAATCATTAACTTTAATTCTAATTTAGAAAAAAATAAATCACTGAGATGAAAAGGTGTCATCTGATAAAATTTCCACAATAATATTGCCGAAGATAAGCAATATGAGATCGTTGTAACAACACAAGCGCCTAAAATCCCCCATCTTGGAATTATGAATATGGACGAAATCAAAGTAAATATAAATCCAATGATTGATTTGACATTCAGAATCCTAAGCTTATTGATTCCTGCAAAATAAAATCCGACAATATTACTGACTGCGATTGCCAAAATCCCGGGCGACAAAAATAAAATAATCTGTTTGGTCTGATGGAAATCTTTACCAAATATTATCGTATAAAAACCTGATGGCAATATGATCACAAAAATGAGAAACGCCAGAGTGACTGCAAAACTTATTCTTAAAGATATTTTTGTTTTTTGAATACCTTCGTGCCTGTCATCACTGTTGACTATATCAGAATACAAAACAACGGACAAACTTCTGCTCACAGCCCAAATAGCCTCGGAAAAAGCGACTCCGACAGAGAAAACACCCACACTTGCAATCCCACGATAAAATTCTAAAAAATAAAATGAAGATCTGTAATTCAGGAATTGGAAAAATGAACTGAGCTGGATTTTCCATCCGTAGGCAAAAAGTGATTTTTGAATTTTAGCAGAAAAATTGATATTAGATAATTGACACTTTTTCACGACCTGAAAAAAGCTGATTAAAAATAATACGCCGAAACATCCCATCTGAGCCAGAAAATATGCATTTACCGATTCCAGATTTATTACATAAATAATAATAACAAGAAAAAGAATATGAATAGCCTGCTGCAAAATCGTATAAAGATTGAACATCCTGATATTCTGCTGACCAACAAAAAGGTTGATATTAGTCGTAAGAAGCGCCGACAAAACAGACAAACCGATAAGATATGGCGTATATCCCAAACCATGTGAAAAACCGAGAACCAAAGGAACTATAATCCCGACAAGCAAAGACCAGAGATAACCGTACAAAAGAATCTGCTCAGCTTTGTACTTCGAAGCGAAATAAGTCACGCTGCTTCCAACAAAAATATTACTGATGAAACTGATAATCGTAAGATCTGCAACGACCATCGAGATAATCCCTTTCCCGTCGCTTCCCCACATATTTGTAGAATAAATTACGAGACCGAAATTCAATATTAAGATCAAAAACCTGGAAACAAAAGTCTGGATAACATTCATCTTTTACAATTATGTTATTGATTGGTTTACAAAATCCACAAAAGAATCTTTAATTACATTCCAGTTATATTTCTCTTCGTATAATGAACGTGCATTATGAGCGTGCTTTTCATATAATTTCGGATCACTCAAATATGTTTCTATATGTTTTGAAATCTGCTGAGGATCTTTTGGATTTACAAGAAATCCAAACTTTGAAACTTCCACAAATTGTCTTGTTGCTTTCAGGTCTGTATAAATTACAGGCTTTCCGGAAGCCGCATAATAAAAGATCTTAATTGGCAGGCAATGGTGATTTTCAATATTAAGTTCCCTCAAATCAAAACAAATATCTGCATTAGAATATGATTTTGTAAATTCTTCAAAAGAAGTCGGTTTTGATATTTTGATATTTTCTTTCTTGTATTTTTTTAGTAATTCTGAAAAATAGATTTCGTCTTTCTTTTTTCTGGAACCGCCAATTAATGTAATATCAATCTTCAAATCAGGCCTGTTTCTTTCTAATACATTTATGGCTGCAAAAAAATTACCAACACCTTTTTCCTCAGAAAAAACACCGGTGTAACACAGGTTGATTTTGTTCGGTTCTAATTTTTTTATGTTTTCAAAAATATATTGATCATCCGGATAATAAGGAAGCGTCATTTTCTTTTTGAAAGGAAAAAAATAAGCTAATGGAAACTTCTTCGTTTCTTCTCCGAAAATAAAATTTGTACTTAGAAAACCTGCATACAGCTGAATGAGAAAAAACTTAATCGCATGAAAGAATTTCAGAAAGAAAGAATAATTTTCCACCATCCGAAAAGACGGATACCATTCTGTAATATCATAAATAATACTCGCTTTCTTGTGTTTTGTAACTTTGCCGGCAGCGATTACAGCTAAAGGTTCTGAACAAATGATAGAATCCGGTTGGAAATCATTACAAACTTTTAGAAAAACATCTTCTTTTTGTTTTGATAATTGATTTAAAATTGAGTAAGATTCGATTTTAATTCCGTCAATAACTCCCTGAAATTCTGAAGACAGGCTGCAAATTTTTACATCAAAACCTCTTTTTGCAAGTTCCACAGCCTGATGATAAAAAATACGATCATCATTATATTTGTGGGCAGTAGTCAGGAAAAGAACTTTCAAGGTATGATTTGAAATTATATTTTACTAAAATTAAGAAATAGCCGAAGCCCAACTTCTGTTGAAAGGCTGGATAAAATGGCTCAGGAAATCAAGGTAAGTGTTCTTGGAAAAATCGAAAACCTCGATGTCTTTTGATAATTCGCCACTTCTTATTTTACTTTTAAAATCAGAAAGCTTCAAAGTTTTTACTTCGCCATTTTCTATGAAACTGGCTTTCATTCTGTCAAACAGTCCAAGTTCAAATTCAGAATCCAATTCTCTCATCACTTTTCCCAAAGCATCAATGCTGCAACCGGAAGCCGCTTCTTTTTCCTCATCTACACAGATAATGATAAATTGATTTTTTTCGATTTTAAATGAAGAAGATAATTCTTTTCCGTGAGCAGCCCAATCGCCCAGGAAATCATATAGTTTCTCAGCAATTGTCTTGCTTTCCTTGGCTGTAAATGGTCTTGAAGCCGGATATATAATGACGCGGTAATCGTTTGTTTCTACAATATTGGATTCTTCAATTTGCATAATGTAATTTTAAAGATATAAAATTACGGATTTTTATCCAATTCTGTAAAAATGAAAAACCCAGAAAATTCTGGGTTTGTATTTATAAAAGCATTTAAAATTAAAGATCATCTGCTTCTGCCAAAAGCTCGACAATATCCTTAACCTCAACTTCTGCATTTTTATTGAAATGCTTTACACCGTCTGTCATCATCGTATTACAGAAAGGACAACCGGTAGCAATGATTTTCGGTTCAAAAGAAAGAGCTTCCTCTGTTCTCTCCACATTAATGTCTTTATCACCTTTTTCGGGTTCTTTGAACATTTGTGCACCGCCAGCTCCACAACAAAGGCCGTTGGTTTTGCAACGTTTCATTTCTACCAATTCGGCATCCAGTTTTTCAAGAAGCATTCTTGGAGCCTCATATTCGTCATTACCCCTTCCAAGGTAACAAGGATCGTGGAATGTTATTTTTTTTCCTTTGAAACTTCCGCCTTCGATTTTAAGTCTTCCTTCATTCATCAAGTCTTTCAGGAACTGAGTATGATGCAGAACTTCATAATTCCCGCCTAAACTTGGATATTCATTTTTCAGAGTGTTGAAACAATGCGGGCAAGCTGTTACGATTTTTTTCACTTCGTAAGCATTCAGAACTTCGATATTGGTCAAAGCCATCATTTGGAAAACAAATTCGTTTCCGGCACGTTTTGCGGGATCACCTGTACAAGACTCTTCCTGTCCAAGAACAGCGAACTCTACTCCGATTTTGTTCAGAATTTTGCAGAAAGCTTTGGTTATTTTTTTCGCACGATCATCGAAACTTCCGGCACATCCAACCCAGAAGAGAACTTCGGGAGATTTGCCTTCAGCAGCGTAATCTGCCATTGTTTTTATAGTGAAATCCATATTATTAATTCTCAGAAAAATTACAGTTAATTAATTTTCTCATTATTCTCAACTTGAGTAACGTCTTCCTTTGTCGAAATATTTAGCCACGAAAATGTTATAAAAAATAAAATAATCGGAACAATATAATTTATATATGTCAGTATTTTATCATTATTACTATCAAGAATATTCCCTTTGTAAGCAAGATTTGTAATAAAAATTAAGAATAGACAAATAATCCATACAGGGATAAAAAACACTCTACCTTTTGCTCCAAGTTTATGTGATATTATAGCAATTAAGTAAACGCCATAACAAGCTAAAATCCCTTTATTATTATCATTTAACTGAAAATTATTCTCAACATAGTCAATAATTCCTAGCTGATATAAAATAAAGCCAATTAAAACAGCAACAATTGTTTGAATTAAAGCCCCTAAATTAAAAATAATCATATTGTCATATGTTTTTTAATCATTAATCCAATTCAAACGATCGGCCTGATTGTACTGCCAAGGTGCAGCATTATTTTCCACATTAGTCATCATCAGGTTTAATTCCTGTGGCGCTGCAGATTGTTCCATTACTAAGAATCTTCTCATTTCGAAAATAATGGATAACGGATCTATCAGAACCGGACAGGCTTCTACACAAGCGTTACAAGTGGTACAAGCCCAAAGTTCTTCTTTGGTAATATAATCGTTGACTAATTTTTTGCCGTCTTCTACAAACTTCCCTCCGTTTTTATTGATATTTTTTCCAACTTCTTCCAATCGATCTCTGGTTTTCATCATAATCAATCTTGGAGATAATTTTTTCCCAGTAATATTTGCAGGACAAACCGAAGTACATCTTCCGCATTCTGTACAGGAATAAGCACTCATTAACTGATGTTGATTAAGGTCGAAAATATCTTCTGCTCCAAATTTTGAAGTAACTTCTGCTTCACCTTCTGCCGGAACAGCGTAAGGATCTGCATTTGGATCCATCATCAACTTAATTTCTTTGGTAACAGAATCCAGATTATTGAATTTCCCTTTTTTCTCAAGATTGGAAAACCAAGTATTTGGAAATGCCAAAATGATATGAAGATGCTTTGAATAATAAAGATAATTCATAAAGAACAAAATCCCGACAAAGTGAAACCACCAAGCCGATTTTTCAATAATATGAAGTGTTTCTACACTGAAATTCTGAAAGAATGGAAACAGGTATCTTGAAATTGGAAAATTACTTGCAAAACGATTGGCATCGGAATAATAATCAGCACCATTCATTGTGAAGAAAGCAACCATCAAAGCAAACTCGATGATTAGAATCCAATTGGCATCTTTCTTTGGCCAGCCGAAAAGTTCTTTCATCGTTAATCTTTTCACACCGTAAAAATTTCTTCTGATGAAAAATACGACAACTGCAACAACAACTAATAAAGCTAGAACTTCCAGAGTAGATGTAAAGAATGCGTAGAATGAATCTCCTAAAATACTTTGTAAAAACCGATGTGTTCCGAAGATTCCATCAATAATTATTTCTAATAGTTCGATATTGATAATTACAAAACCTACATAAACGAAAATATGTAAAACTCCTGCAATCGGGCGTTTTACCATTTTACTTTGTCCAAGCGCAACTCTGGTCATAATGGCCCATCGTTCTGCTTTTCTGTCTGTTCTGTTGATCTCTTTTCCTAATTTGATATTGCGGTAAATTTCTTTCAGACTTTTAAAGAACAGTCCGAATCCGACAATTAAAAGAATCAGGAAAACAGCATTATCAATGTATTGCATAAATTACTTTTTATCTGCGTTTTTACCAAAAACCGAGAAGTTCACGTATCTCTTCGGATTGAGTTTGAAGTCTTCCACAAGCTCATTCAGGTTCTTCGAAGTCTTAGTAAGATTGTTGTAAAGCTCTTCATCTTTCGCCAGTTTACCAAGAGAACCTTCGCCGTTTTGTATGCCTGAAATAACGTTATTCAGTTTTCCAGCCGTTTGGTTGAATTGATCGATTGTGCCATTCAGCTTATCAATATCTACACGTTCTGCGACAGATCCGTATTTATCTAAGGTTTTATTAGCAGTCAGCATTGCTGCATTAGCGTTAGAAACAACTTCGTGCAATCCTTTTTCATTATTTGCCAAGATAGCATTTGTTCTGTCAGATGCGCCTTTAAAAGACTCAATTGTTTTATTAAGATTTGAAAGCAATAGTTTGATTTCTCTTCTGTTTTGCTCGTCAACGATCTTATTTGTACTTGCCAAAGTAGAATCCAGTTTCAGTAAAACATTTGATAATTGATCTTTTACAGGTTTTACCTGAGAAGACAATGAATTCAGCATTGATAATTGATAGTTTCCTTTCAAAGTATCGCCATCTTTTGCTGTATCTCCGCCATAAAACAAGTTGATCTTTATTTCTTTCCCAGACATCAATCCTGGTTCGAAGATCTCAACTGTTGAATTTCTGGAAAATTCGAATGTATCATCAATGGTAAGTTTAACTACGAAATGTAGTTTACCATCTTTTGTAGTGATTGGTTTAATTTCGTCTACCTGCCCCACCTTCAATCCATTGATAGAAACCGGATTGGAAACAGAAAGTCCTTCGACATTGTCATATTTTGCATAGAAAACATTGTCTGTTGTGAAAAGATTTTTTCCTTTCATAAATTGATATAATACAACGAAACCTATAATAGCGAAAATGGCGATTAGTCCTGTTTTTAATTCTTTACTTAACTTCACGTTTTTTGGTTTTACTAATTAGCAAATATATGAATATTGGATTTATAATTGATATAAATAAAAAAACAACAAAAGCGACAATTATGCCGCTTTTGTTTATCTTAAAATATTTTAAAATTATTGTTGAGGATTCTTGTCCCAAACTTCAATTCTGTAATCTTTGATTTTTGCATTATCCTGAAGACTCTTAAGGAATGCTCCTGTAAACTGCTGAGAATTCTGCTGATTGATAGACTCTGTGATTTGTTTGATATCACCGGGCAATTTGTTTGTCGTTACTGATTTTTTAACTACCAAATAAACACCTGTCATCCCCTCGATTGGCTGAGATAATTTATTAACCGCAACTCCAAATGCTGCTCCTGCAACTTTAGGCTCCATTGCACCATTTACAGAAGGATTGAATATATTAACTGTTGCGCTGGCTTTTGTTGTACCAAGTGCTTTTGCAGCCTGATCAAGAGAAGCATATTTTCCAGCATTCACTTTTTCAAGGATCTTCTTAGCAAGAACTTTATTTTTCACGATTGGCTCGATTTGATCTCTTACAGTTTCCGGATCAGCAAGACCTTCATCTTGTTTTCCAACAACGTAAGCTACGATTCTGTCCCCAGTCCCTTCTACTGTAAAAATATCTGTATCACCAATTTCTCTTTTCTTGTCAAAAGCCCAAGCAATAACATCTCCATCTTTGTCAGATCCAATTCCCGGAAGTGTTCCCTGGAAACGACCTACAGATTTAGGATTCTCAAATTTGTATTTGTTTTTCTCAGCTAAGTTTTTAAACTGATTGAAGCTTTTCCCCTGAGTCTGTTGAATAAATCTTGTTGCCTGAGTAAGAACTTGATTTTCAGTTTTGTCAGACGCTTTGATATTTTTAGCTAAGTGAGCAATTTTATAAGTCATTGCACCGCTTTTCTTATCTTCAACATTGATGATATGATAACCGAAAGCTGTTTCCTGTAAACCAGTAGCACCTTTTGGGTTGTTAGCTAAGAAGCTAAGATATCCCGGAGCAAACTGACTTGCTGGAGTCGTCCAACCCACGCTTCCGTTTCTCTCAACTGCGTTTGGCTCGTCAGATAATTTAAGACCTTCAGCAAATTTTGCCGGATCAGCTTTGATCACTGCTAATAAGCTATCCGCAGTTTTCTTTGCTGCTTCTTTTGTTCTGGTTGCAGTAGATCTCTCTGCTCCTTTGTAAGCGATCAAGATATGTTTTGACAATGTAGAGTCAGAAGCTTTTTTATCTAATAATTTTGAAACCACATAAAGCGTTTGCTCTTTATAAGGACCAAAAGTCTGCCCGATAGCTGCTGTTGCGATTTTATCTTTCAACTCTGCTGGCAATTGAGCTGGGCTTACATATTGAGGAATGAAAGGGACATCAGAATTAAGCTCTACGAACATAGAATCATTCTTTGTGTTCTGGAAGTTTTCCGTTCCGTTGGAAGCATCTGTTCCTTTAAGGAAAAGCTTATTGATTTCGTTAAGTGTTGAAGCATCATCCTGAGCACTAGGTGCCGCCGGGAAATAAGCATAAGCAAGATTTCTGCTGGCTGTAGCTTTGAATCTTGTCGGATGTAATTTGATGTAATCTGCAAGATCCTGAGTTGTCACTTTTACATTATTCTTTTTAGAAAACTCAAGGTAATCAACTTTTACAAAATCGATGTTTGCAACCTCATCACGGAATTTAACCATCAGCTCAGCTTCTTTTTTACTGGTTGTAATGCCTGAAGTGATATTCCCGAAAAGCATTCTGGCCATCATTCTGTATTCGATAGCTTTTTTATTTTTCAGCCAGAAAGTATAATTTTCAGGGTTTGTGGCCTGAGATTTTTCTATCTCGCCTTTAATTTCCTTAAGTTTGAAATTACCTTTTTCATCAAAATACTGTTGATTCTGAGCAAAAATAGGATCATATTGCAATTGGCTCCAGAATGTCTCATCTGAAAGTGTAAGTCCTGTTTTTTCAAATTGTTGTTTGATTAATTTTGACTGTACAAGAATCTGCCACGCCTGCTCTTCCAAACCTTTTGTTGGCTGGCCTTGCTGCTGAGCTTGCTGCTGCATAATGAATAATTGATCATTGAACTCATCTCTTGTGATATCCTCGCCATTTACCTGTCCAAAAACATTTGGATTCTTTGAAAACATTTTATCAAAGGTATCTGCGTTGAAAAGAAACGCTAACAATCCCAAAGCTATTACGCCTAAAAGGAGCCATGATCTTTTTCTAATTTCGCCTAAAATTGCCATTTTATAGTATGTATTTATAATAGTGTGCGAAAATACATATTTTTAACAGAATAGGAAAATAATTTACAGACAATTGCAAATGTGAGAGATAAAATAAAAAAAACCTCTAATTTTTAGAGGTTTTGAAACTATTTATCATTCTTTTTATCGAGCACTTTGTCCCGCATTTTTCCTTCCGTCTGGAAGAGTGTCAGAACTTGTTGCGGTGTGAGTATTTTTAAGAATTTATCTGCGTAAGTTCTTCTGTTGTTAAGAAGTTGCTGTCCTACTTCGAAGCTTTGATTAAGGCGTTTCGTAGCCTCTTCATCCGAAAGATTATCCAGATTTTTATCCACATAGAATTTCTCTTTGATCAGCTTCTGATTATTTTGATATTCTGCGTAAAGCACTTTGAATTCGTCTTCTTTATCTTTAGAAATATCAAGATCATCAATCACGATATTTTCCTTCATTTTTTGGAGAAATGCAGATCTGTCTTTTGAAGACATATTACTTACAGCTTCTTTTTTCTCCTGCATATTCATAGATTTCCATTCAGAAGTTCTGGGAATAGTCTGCTGTCTTTGCATAGATCCGGAAGGCAATAACGAACTTGCTGATCCACTTCTGTAAGTAGGAGTCGCAGTTGTTCTTCCACTTGTATTTCCAGAGTTTCGCTGCTGACCATTAACGGTGTGGGCAGACGATAATCCGGCAATCAAAATAATTAATAAGAATTTATTCATTTTTCTGATTTTTAATTAATTATACAGATCAAGATACACGTCTTGCTCACTGTTTCTATCTATATCTTTTAACTGATCGGGCGTAAAAGCGGCCAAAACTTTTTCTACATCCAAATCAGATTTTTTGTTTGTACTGACTGCATAATCCTGTCTGTCACTGTTATTTCTACTTTTCGAAACATTGATTTCAGGTCTTACAGAAATTGATTTTGAATGAATTTTCAGATGTTTTGGTTTTGAAATTTCATCCTGAGTCTCTATCGAAATATCATTTTTTGCGATAAACTCTGTTGAATTCTGCTGGATCGGCTGTTCAATTTCATAAGCACTGTCCACAATTGGACTTTGCTGAGCCATAGAAATTTCAGGATCATTATTAAGACTAAAAAATGCTGTAATCCCGCCAATCAGAATAACTGCAGCTGCAGCCATCCATTTGAAATTAAGGGAAAAAACTTTAGTTTCTTTTTTCTCGACAATTGCTTCCTTTCCAATTGTTTGCGAAATTACATTTGCTTGAATCTGTTTGAAAAAATCCTCCGAAGGCTCCGGATAAGGTGTTTTTCTGTTCAGTTTTTCTATATCTATTTTCATTTTCTTTTATTTTCTGTTAAAACTCTTGCGAGTAATTATCTTTAATGTATTGTTCTACTTTATCTTTGGCGTAATGATAATTTGTCTTCAATGTTCCTACGGACATATCAAGTATTTTTGATATTTCTTCGTAAGGCAGATCATCATAATACCTCAGATTGAACACCAGTTTTTGCTTTTCCGGCAAAGTCTGAATTGCTTTCTGCAAAAAAACCTGAATCTCTTCTGCATCCTGTCCGGCATTGTCCGCCACCAGATTCTGCATATGATATTCCGCATCCTCGTCTGTCTTTTTCATCCGGTTCATTTTGTTGAGTGCCTGCAATGCCTCATTGGTCGCAATTCTGTACAACCAGGTGTACAGTTTGCTGTCATTTTTGAACTGATGAATATTCTGATACGCTTTTATAAATGTATCCTGCAAAACATCCTGAGCACCGTCGTGATCCACAATCAACCGACGGATATGCCAATAAAGACGACTCTGATAAGCATCCATCATCGCACGCAAACCTTTCTCCACAGTTTGTGGTTTTGTGAAGAGATTTACAATTTCCTCATCTTTGAGCTTCATTCAGATGTTTCGTAGTTTTGATTAAAAAATAAGACCAAAGTTAAATTATTTTTTCAATTTCTTTGAATAAACCTAAATCTAAAATCGAGCCTTAAATATTATTAATCAAATCCAAATCATCAAATTCTTATCTTTGTTCATATGAAAACAGTAATTATCGGCTCAGGAAATGTAGCTTATCATCTGGCAAAAGCTTTCACTCAAAATAATATTAAGGTGCATCAGATTTTCGGGAGAAATGAAACCGAACTTTCTAAAATTTCAAAGGAGTTTAATATTCCTTATTCAATTGAGAAATTGACCGAAGCTGATCTTTACATCATCGCAGTTTCTGATTCTGTTGTTGAAAATGTTTCTGAATTGATTAAAAATGGAAATGCGCTTGTTGCTCACACTTCCGGATCGTTACCAAAAGAGATATTGAAAGGAAATTACAGAAAAGCAAGCTTCTACCCTTTACAGACTTTTTCCAAAACAAAAGATCTGGATTATTCTAAAATTCCGTTTTTTATTGAAGCGGAAGATCAGATTGATGAAAAATCATTGTTAGAACTGGCTTCAATCATTTCCGAAAATGTAGAAGTTTCAACCTACGAAAAACGAAAATACATTCATCTGACAGCAGTTTTTGCCTGCAACTTCGTAAATCACCTGTTTGCAAGAGCCAAAGAAATTTCGGATTCTCAGGATTTGAATTTTAATTATTTCCTTCCTTTAATTAATGAAACCGTAGAAAAGATTTATCATCTTGATCCCAAGTCTGCACAAACAGGACCAGCCGTGAGAGGCGACGAAAGAGTTTTGAAACTTCACGAAGAACTTATTAAAAATGAAGAACAACTTAATATTTATAAAACCTTGAATGAATCGATTAAAAAAATGTATCAATAATTGTGTAACATTTTAAAAAATCCTGCACTAATTATTCAGAAACAAAAAAATATAAAAATCAATATGAAATCTCTCAAAAAATTATTCATTCTTCCAATCTTGATGCTTGGATCAATGGTATTTGCTCAAACAGCTTCCAATCGTTTTTTTTATGAATTAACCTTCAAACCGAAAAAAGATTCGGCGAAAGTTGAAAAAGTAATGACAACGCTTGATATTACAAAAGACAAATCCCTTTACAGAGATTTCACCTGGGTAGCGCAGGATTCTATCATCAAGGTTGAAGTTGAAGCAATGCAGAAAGCTGGTGTTTTCAAAGATATGTCGAAGTCTATGAGAATGCCGAAATTTGCTTACAAAGTAGAAAAAGTCTATCCTGATATGAAAGTAATTTTGGAAGAAGGACTTCAGAATGGTTTTACACCGATGAAGTTAGGATACGTTGATAACACAAAATTCAATTGGAATATCACTTCTGACAAAGTAAAAATGGGAACTTACAATACTCAGAAAGCAACAACGGAATTCGGAGGCAGAAAATGGAATGCCTGGTTCACAACAGACTTGCCTTTTCAAGACGGACCTTATAAATTCAATGGATTACCAGGCTTAATTGTAAAAATTGAAGACGACGGCGGAAATTATTCCTGGGAGCTTAAAGGAAATAAGAAAGTCGATAATTTTGAGGAATTGTCTTACATCGAAAAAATCTCTCCCGGAGGAAGCGCAAAACGTGTAGAAGTATCCAGAGATAAATTCGAAACTACAATTTCCGATTTCAAAAAAGATCCGTTTGCAACCATTCGTCCAATGCTGAAACCGGAAATGATGTCTCAGAAACTTCCAGGCAGTGATGTAACAGTTGCTGAAATGGTAAAAAAGCAAGAGAAGATGCTGAAAGATTTTTATGACGCCAATGACAACCCAATAGAAATCCCTGTTGTTAAAGACAAAAAGAAAAAATAAATCACAAACCGGGAAATTTTGTTCCCGGTTTTTTTATGATTAATATCCTTATTTAGATTTATTTAAAACAAGCTATATTTGCACTTCTAAACCGATGAATTTTGCAAAATAAACATCCTGATAAATTGTGCTGCTTTCCTAAAAACAAATTAGGGAAAATCACAGGTTATGACAATGATAATCTGCAGATGCCTACTAAAATATTAGAAATGGGACTTCTTCCGGAAACATCATTTCAGGTTCTTTATCAGGCTCCTTTTGGCGGCCCACTTTACATAGAATATGGTTCTGAGAAGACGAAAGTAGCATTGCGGGAAGAGGAGGCAAAATTCATCAAAGTAGAAGTTTTGGGGTAATGCAGAATCAGAAAAATCAAAAACAGATCTTATTAGTTGGAAACCCAAATGTCGGGAAATCCACACTATTCAACAGTCTCTGTAATAGAAAACAAAAAACCGGAAATTACGCCGGAGTAACAGTCGCCAGCCTTTCCGGAAATTATACTTACAAAAACGAAGAAGTCGAAATCACAGATCTTCCCGGATCTTACAGCATCTACCCGACCTCTGAAGATGAAGCCATTTTTTCCAGATATCTGATCCAGGAACAGGAAAATTATGTTGGTGTACTGTACATTGCAGACGCAATCAATATGAAGCGAAGTCTGCTTTTGTTTCAGCAGATTCAGGATCTTGGAATTCCGATTCTGATGGTCGTCAATCAAATTGATGAAGCTGAAAAACGCGGCATCAAAATCAATACAGACGAGCTTTCCAAGAAACTCAACGTCGATATTCTAAGGACTAATGCAAAAGAACATCTTGGAATTGAGGAAGTTCGCGAAGCCATTTTTAATAATCAATTTAAAAAATCATCTCAAAGTACTTTTGAAATTCCGATCGAGCAAAAAGGTTTGGTTTATAAGATTGCAGAAAACACGAAAGATCATAACCTTTATAAAATCTGGACGCTTTTAGCCGCTGACACTTATCTCGGGAAGATTGAGAGAATCAATGAAATCATTACTCAGGAAGATGCAAAATGCAATGTTCCGAAACGACTTCAGATTCAGGAAACGGTTCGAAGATATCAGAATATCGATAAAATAATTTCTGAAACGACTGAAAAAATTCCTCAGAGAAAACAACTTTTGACCGAGAAATTGGATCGGATTTTAGTGCATCCGGTTTGGGGTTATTTGATTTTCTTTTTGATTTTATTATTGATTTTCCAAAGTGTTTTCTTTCTGGCAGAATATCCGATGAACTGGATCGAAGGCTTTTTCAGCGGATTATCAACTTTTTCAGCAGAACATCTTCCGGAAGGCCCGGTTAATTCATTAATCTCAAACGGAATTCTTCCCGGAATTGGCGGAATTGTCATTTTTGCACCACAGATTGGGATCTTGCTTTATTTCCTATATCTTTTGGAAGATTCCGGATATATGGCAAGAGTTATCTTTTTGATGGACAGATTTTTGCGCCCTTTCGGACTTAATGGAAAAAGCATTGTCCCATTGGTTTCCGGAACTGCGTGTGCGATTCCTGCGATTATGTCCACGAGAAATATTGAAAACATCAAGGAAAGATTAATTACGATTTTGGTTACGCCATTTATGACCTGTTCTGCGAGATTACCGGTTTACAGCATTATCATTGGATTAATCATTCCAGACGACAATTTCTACGGCATCAAATATAGAGCGATTGCTTTGATGCTAATGTATCTTATAGGTTTTGGAATGTCATTATTTTCTTCATTAATTCTCAAAAATTTAATCAAAACCAAAGTCAAAAGTTTCCTTGTAATGGATCTTCCGACCTACAAAATACCTTTGTTTGGATATGATTTCAAATTGGTTTTAGGAAAAGTTTGGGATTTCATCAGCGGAGCCGGAAAAGTTATTTTTACTGTCAGCATTATCCTATGGACATTAAGCTACTTTGGGCCTTCGGAAAAGAAGAATCAAACTGTTGCTTCTGATGTGAAACTGGAACAATCTTATCTCGGAAAAATAGGCCGCGGAATAGAACCTGCGATTGCGCCATTAGGTTACGACTGGAAAATGGGAATCGGAATTTTGACAAGTTTTGCAGCAAGAGAAGTTTTCGTTGGAACATTATCCACGCTTTACAGTTTGGACGATGAAGCTCCTGAAGGCAGATTGATTGAAAAAATGAGACTGGACACACATCCAAATGGTGAGAAAGTTTTCAGCTTTGCAACAGGCGTTTCAATTTTGTTTTTCTATGCTTTTGCCATGCAATGTATCTCTACAATCGCAGTGGTTTACAGAGAAACTCAAAGTTTGAAATGGACATTATTACAAACTTTTGCAATGACGGTTCTGGCATACTTTTCGGCACTTATTGCTTATCAAATTCTGAAATAAATAAATATCAGAAAAATGGAAAACTCAATTATCATTCAATACGCAATCATCGGAATTTTGGTTTTGGCAGCTGTTTATTTAACTTTCAAAAAAGTTTCTAAAACCTTTTCCAAAAAGAAAGACGGGAAAAACTGCGGTCCGGATTGTGGTTGCTCGTAATTAGAAATGTTTTTAGTAATTTTAGCTTTAGAAACCAAAGTTAATTAATGCGAATCATTGCTATCATTTTGTTCAGTTTTTGCATTTTTATATCTGCACAAAATGACAGCATTAGTAACAAGGTGATTTCATACGACGACAAAATTATTCTTCGCCTTAATTTCGACACAAACATTGATGATTACGTAATCTCTTCCAAAGAGTTGAATATAAAACCAAGACTGGAACTTAATAGCCAGATCAACACAACTTTCGGTTTAGATTATAAAATAATAAGTGCAACGGTTTCTTTTGCACCAGATTTTTTACAGGGAAACAATAACGAATTGAAAGGAAAAAGCAGTTTTACAAACTATACTTTCAGATTCTTTCCGAAAAATATGATTCAAACTCTTTCCTATAAAAACAGCAAAGGCTTTTACATCAGCAACACGCAGGATTTTGTGAGCAACTGGCAAAAAGGCAAAGATCCATATCTGACTTTTCCGAATCTGCGGATTCAAAGTTTTGGAGGTTCAACGTCTTATATTTTTAATAATAATTTTTCTCTGAAAGGAATCTATTATCAAAAAGAATGGCAGGAAAAAAGCAGCGGAAGTCTTGTTCCGTCTCTTAATTATGAATATGTTATTTTTTCTGATACTCAAAACTCGATAAAATCCAAAGAATATCAATTAAATCTAAGTTTTGATGCCGGATATTATTACAACTATGTGATCACAAAACATATTAATATTGCACCTTTTGCCTTTGCAGGATTAGGGAAAAAATGGAGCAGTTATAAAAATGATGTCACAAAAGATGAGCGCGAGAAACAAAATTATTTCACTCAGAATTTTGGAGCCGGTATTCATTTAGGTTATAATACTGATAAATTTTTCTTCGGTTCCAAGTTCAATTATTCCGGGAATCATTATAAAGATAATGGTTCTAATATTATCAATAACAATTTCTACGTTCTCCTTTTCCTGGGATATCGACTCAATCCACCCGCAAAAATAAAAAAAACATATGATAAAATTCAAGACAAAATCTCTACACTTTAATACGAAATTGAAAACCATAATCACTTCTTTTTAATACATTTGCAATCTATAAAACCTTAAAATTAAAAAATGTCTTTAATAAAATCAATCTCCGGAATCCGAGGAACTATTGGTGGAAAAGTAAACGATAATCTGACGCCATTGGATGTCGTCAAATTTGCTTCAGCTTTTGGAACCTGGCTTCAAAATAATAAAAATAAAAAAGATTTGACGCTTGTTATCGGTCGTGATGCGAGGATTTCCGGCCAAATGGTTTCTTCTCTCGTTGCTTCAACTTTACAAGGTTTGGGAATTAATGTTGTGGATCTTGGACTTTCCACAACACCAACCGTAGAAATTATGGTTCCGGAACTTAAAGCTGACGGCGGAATTATATTAACTGCTTCTCATAATCCGAAACAATGGAATGCGCTGAAGTTACTTAATGATAAAGGTGAATTTATCAGTGGCGAAAATGGCGCTGACGTTTTGGCCTTGGCAGAAAATGAAGATTTCAATTATGCAGAAGTGGATGATTTGGGTAAATATGAAACCAGAGACGACGCTTTCGATATTCATATTAAACAAATTTTAGACTTGCCAACTGTTGATGTTGAAGCGATAAAAGCTAAGAAATTTAAAGTTGTACTTGACGCTGTAAATTCTACCGGAGGAATTTCTATTCCACCATTGTTGGAAAAATTAGGCGTTGAAGTTGTGAAATTATACTGCGAACCAAACGGACAATTTCCTCACAACCCAGAACCTCTGAAAGAGCATCTTGGCGACATCTGCGAATTAGTCATCAAAGAAAAAGCAGATATGGGAATCGTGGTTGACCCGGATGTTGACAGACTGGCTTTGGTGGACGAAAAAGGCGAAATGTTCGGTGAAGAATATACTTTGGTTGCCGTCGCAGATTACCTTTTGAAAGATAAAAAAGGAGTGGCAATCTCCAATCTTTCTTCCAGCAGGGCATTGAGAGATGTTGCGAAAAATCTGGGTTCAGAATATTTTGCAAGTGCTGTCGGAGAAGTGAATGTGGTGACTTTAATGAAAGAAAAAAATGCTGTAATCGGTGGCGAAGGAAACGGTGGAATCATCTATCCGGAACTGCATTACGGAAGAGATTCTTTGGTTGGTGTTGCCTTATTTTTAACTCATTTGGCTAAAGAAAACAAAACAGTTTCTGAACTGAGAGCAACTTATCCAAGTTATTTTATGGGCAAAAAGAAAATCGAACTGACACCGGATATTGATGTTGATGCTTTATTAATCAAAGTTCAGGAAGAATATAAAAACGAAGAAATCTCAACTGTTGACGGTGTGAAAATTGATTTCCCGGAAAATTGGGTTCATCTTAGAAAGTCAAATACAGAACCTATCATCAGGATTTATACAGAAGCATTTTCTCAGGAAGAAGCGGATAAATTGGGCGATGATATGATTGAGAAGATTAAAAGTTTGATTTAAAATTAAAGGAAGCAAAATCTGCTTCCTTTTTTATTTCAATTAAATTGCCTCTTTATAATAAGCCACAAACTCTCTGAACATTGAATAGAAATCTCTTAACTCAAAATACTTGGGACTTGCACTTTCAATATTTTCAAATCCTTTCTTTCTGAATAATTTCTTGGTTCTGGTCTGATGAAAAAATTGAGAAACAGATATTGCACTTTTGAAATTCAAACTATCCATAATTCTTATTGAATTCTCAACCGTCTTCTCAGTATCATTGCCGTAATTGTCAACTAATATTTTGTCTTTTTGGATTTTATTTTTAATTAAATATTCCTGCATTTTCTTTCCTTCCCAAAATCCTTCTTTGCCAAAACCTCCGCTGACAATAATTGATTTAATCCTTTTGTTTTTGGTACAATTTGATGCTTTTATCAAGGCGAGCTTTCAGTCTTTCGGACAAAGTTCCATCTTCATTCACTCTATTACCAAGTACAATTGCAACATCCGAATTTGTTTGTTTATCCGTCAATCCATCAATTGTAATGTAAATTGAATGAGCTAAAAACCAGACAATCAGAATAATAAAAATCGACTTAATAAAAACAAAAGTTCTTTTCATAAAGAATCAGAATTAATACTCCATCTTCCTCAACTTCTTCGAAGTCGTTCCGATAAATAATGCCGTCAAAACAGTCATCGTTCCACCGAAAACTACAGATCGCACAACGCCCATTAGTTTCGCTGTCAGTCCGCTTTCAAATTGCCCAAGTTCGTTACTGGACATTATGAAGATAGAATTTACACTCAAAACTCTTCCACGGATTTCTTCCGGTGTTTTCAGCTGAACGATCGTTCCTCGGATGACAACGCTGATTCCGTCCAGCATTCCGCTTAAAACCAGAAATGCAAATGACAGCCAATACATTTTCGACAACCCAAAACCAATTATACAAAGTCCGAAACCGGATGCAACAAAAAGTAAAATCATTCCTTGATTTTTTTTAAGCGGAACTAACGACAATGTAATAATGATCAACATCGAGCCAATATCAGAAGCTGCATTCAGTAATCCAAAACCTTCGGAACCAACTTTCAGAATATCACTTGCGAAAACAGGAATCATCGCAACTGCACCACCAAAAAGCACCGCAAACATATCAAGCATCTGAGCACCAAGAATTTCTTTGGTTTTATAAATGTATGACAAACCTTCCTTCATACTTTCGAAAACATTCACGTCCTTATTTTTGTTTTCAGAAAACTGTTTGTTGATTGTCCAAAAGAATAAAGATGATAACACCATACAACTTACAATCACAACCAAAGTCCATTTTATACTGATTAATGCAATCAGAAAACCACCTAAAGCGTGACCGGAAACAGAAGCAATTAAGAAAGTTGCCTGGTTCAATGTAACGGCGTAAGGCAAATTTTCCTGCTTTACAATCCTGGGAATCATAGAAGGAACCAGTGGTCCTAAAAACGATCTGCAAATTCCTGTAAAGAAAATCACTGCATAAATAAAATAGGTGATCTCGTGACCTGTAAAATGCATCTTATGTCCCAGAAAAGCAGGAATCAAAAGCAGACTTATCAGAACTACATAAGCATAATTACAAATCAGAAGCAGTCTTTTCTTTTCATTCATATCGATCACATGACCTGCGTAAAGTGCACAGGAAACTGCGGGAATCACCTCCGAAAGCCCGATTAATCCTATAGAAAAAGGATCGTGCGTCAACTGATAAACCCACCATCCGAGCAAAGTTGCCAGCATTCGGAAGGCTATGATCAGAAAAAACCTACCTGTTAAAAGATGACGAAATTCTATATTTTTTAAAACGCGGAGTGGTGTGAAAGAAATCATTATACAAAAGTAATTGATAGCTAATTAATTTTAGGCAATTTATATCTCAAAATTTTAAAATCACGAGCAATAATCTCCAACCGATATCATTTATTTAATTTTTGCTCCTTCGTACATCGCTGGTAATAGATTTTTTTTCAAAAAGCATCATTTTTATAAATTCTATCTTCGCAAAATGAATTGGATTATACTCATCATCGCAGGACTATTTGAGACCGGTTTTGCCGCTTGTCTCGGAAAAGCACAGGAATCGTCGGGAAAAGAAAGCATCTATTGGTGGATCGGTTTTTTCGCCAGTCTTTTCATCAGTATGTTTCTAATGTTCAAAGCCATTTCCGGTCCCGGCGGATTACCAATCGGAACAGCTTATGCTGTCTGGACAGGAATTGGCGCAGTAGGTGGCTTGATCGTCGGGATTTTAATCTTCAAAGAACCGGCAACTTTCTGGCGTTTATTTTTTGTCTCAACTTTGATAGCTTCCATTATCGGTTTGAAAGCTGTAAGTCATTAAAATTTCAGGAGCTATTTGACTACGTCTAACAGTTATTTCTTATTTTTTATTAGGAGCTGTTTCCCGCTATCCGCTGTATCTTTTTTGTCATTGCGAGCAACGTTTGCCAAATTAAAGAACTTGTCAACACCGCAATGACAAAAAAGGATGCCGCTACTATCGGGGCTATTCAGAAGTTTTGTCTGTATAACAACGCACCAGTTTCAGATCGAAACTTTTTATTGAATTTTAGTAGTAATAGTAATCATTTGTAGAATTGTTAACAATTGATACAATTAATGCAACAAAACCAACCACACCAACAACTGAACCTACTACAATAGCAGTTGTTCCGCCAGGATTGCTTTTTTTAATCACTTTAATATCATTTTTTGCAATTGTTACTTCTTGGCTATTAGCAATTCCTACAATTTTATTTTCCTCCACAGCAGAAACTCTAACCTTATGTTTAGGTTTGCCGTTCTCATAGAAGGTATAATTCTTTCCAGCCTGAATTGCGGAAAAGTCGTCCTTATTCACACTATTTCTATAAATAGTCGTGGTACAAGATTGTAATAGCAGAAGTAAAGAAATAATAAAAGAAAAAGTTCTCATTGTAAATTTAGTTTTTCCAAATATAATGCAATTTTTCTATCATTTGCAAGCCTTGGAATCTTGTTTTGTCCACCCAGTTTACCTTCAGATTTTGCATAATCCTGAAATGCATTTTTCTTTAATCTTGTAATTACCAAAGGTTGCAGAATATTTCCCGAAATCAAATCGTCGTAATAAGTATTTCGTTTTCTGAGTTGAACATCCAATTCAGATTTGAAGGCTTTGAAGTTTTCCGGCTCTTTTTCAAACTCTATGAACCATTCGTGGTAGGGCAAACCTTCTGCCGGATTCACTTGTGGTGCAAGATGAAACTCTGTGATTTGAGTCGGGAATTTTTCAACAGTCGCCTTCAATGCTTCTTCAACTTCAAAGGCAATCACGTGTTCACCAAAAGCCGAAGTGAAATGTTTCGTTCTTCCGGAAACCAAAATCCGGTAAGGATTTTTATCAATGAATCTCACCACATCGCCTATAGAATAAGCCCAAAGTCCTGAGTTTGTCGTCAGAATCAAGGCGTAATCTTTATTAAGTTCTACATCTTTCAGCGTCAATCTTTCTGCATTTGGTTTACCATATTGTTCTAATGGAATGAATTCATAGAAAATTCCGTGATTGGTCAAAAGTAACAAGCCTTCTTTTTTATAATCATCCTGAAATGCAAAAAAGCCTTCCGAAGCTGGAAAAGTCTGAACAATATCGACAGGTTTTCCCAGCAATTCATTCATCTTATCACGGTACGGTTCATAATTAACGCCACCAGTTATTATTAATTGAAGATTCGGGAAAATCTCTGTGATTTTTTTGCCGTGTCTGTCAATCAGTTTTTCAAAATACATGATCAGCCACGGCGGAATTCCGGAAATCAGGGTCATATTTTCTTTCTCGGTTTCTTCTACGATTTTATTGACTTTGGTTTCCCAGTCTTCTATGCAGTTGGTTTCCCAGCTTGGTAATCTGTTTTTCTGAAGATAATTCGGAATGTGATGCGCAACAATTCCGGATAATCTTCCGTTTTTGATGCCGTTGATTTCCTGCAATTCCGGAGAACCTTGAAGGAAAATCATTTTTCCATTGACGAAATCGGCGTTATCTTTCTTTTCGATGTAATGGAAAAGTGCGCTTTGAGCCGCTGCAATCTGAAAAGGCATTGCTTCTTTGGAAATAGGAATGTATTTTGCGCCTGAAGTTGTTCCTGAAGTTTTTGCGAAATATTCTGGCAAATCCGGCCACAGGATTTTGGATTGTCCTTTTTTGATTTTCTCGATGTAGGGTTTCAGGTCTTCATAATCTGCAATTGGGATTTGATTTTGAAAATCCTGAACGCCTTTTATATTTTCGAATTGATGTTCTCTTCCGAACAAGGTTTTCTCAGCCGTTTTCACGAGCGAAAGCAAAAGTTCTTCCTGATTCTTCACCGCATTGGTTTTGAAATCTTTTGTTTTGGCGGTATGTTTTTTGGCCCAGATGAGCGCAATATTTTTCTTGATAAAATCCAGCATCAATTAAGAATTTTCGGTTGTCAAATTTATAAGTAATCTTTTATATAATAGATGTCAGAAGTTAGAATTTTTGAGATTGTAGATTTGAACACAAAGCGCACTGAGATTTTTTAAATACTAACTGCTGTAAGGTCACAAAGGCGCTTCGCTTAAAAGAGATTAGTAATTTGAGGTTCTCGCAGATTTGGCGAATTATGCAGATTAAGTTGAAGTTCCAACTGAAAGACAAACATCAATTTTATTTTGAATGGTGAACTTTGTAGAATCTGCAGCCCGACTTGAGTGGAAATCCTTTTTTGTGGCTGGAAAAGCGTGGGCAAAAAGATTGGGAACGGAAGGCGGATAAAGCTGCCCAAATAATTATTATTGAAAAGTTTGTGATAAGTGTTTGTGTTTTAGAAAGAAAAACTGTACTTTTGCACCTCGAATAATATAAAATTTATAAACAATGTTTGCAATTGTAGAAATAGCAGGGCTTCAATACAAAGTTGAGCAAAACCAAAAGTTGTTTGTGAACCGTTTGAAAGGAGACAAAGGAACGAAAGTTTCTTTTGATAAAGTTCTTCTTACTGTAAACGGCGCAATCACTGTAGGTGCCCCGGCTGTAAGCGGTATTACCGTAGATGTAGAAATTCTTGACCACGTTCAGGCTGACAAAGTAATCATCTTCAAAAAGAAGAGAAGAAAAGGTTATGCTAAGAAAAATGGTCACAGACAATCTCTTACTCAAATCATCGTAACTGGTATTACTGGATTTGATGCTGAGAAAAAAGAAGCTAAAAAAGCTGCTCCTAAGAAAGCTGCTAAAGCTGAAGTAACAGAAACCAGCGAAACTGCTGAATAATTTTTAACCACAAAGTTTAAATAAAATGGCACATAAGAAAGGAGTTGGTAGTTCCAAAAACGGTAGAGAATCTCATTCTAAAAGATTAGGTGTGAAGATTTTCGGAGGACAAGACGCTATTGCTGGTAACATCATCATCAGACAAAGAGGTACTCAACATCACCCAGGTGAAAATGTTGGGATGGGTAAAGATCATACTTTGCACGCTCTTGTTGACGGTAAAGTTGTTTTCAGAAAGAAAGCTAACAACAGATCATTTGTATCTATTGAACCAAACGCATAATTAACTGCGTTTTATAAAAATAAAAAATCCTGAGACTTATGTTTCAGGATTTTTTATTTGGTAATTTTTATTAAAGCGTTTCTAATTGCGCCTCACTGAATTCCATATTATGGAAAACGTTCTGAACATCATCGTCTTCTTCGAAACGTTCCAACATCTTCATATTGGCTTTGAATTGGTCATCCGTCATTTCTTTGGTATTGTTCGGAATCCTTTGCAGTTCTGCACTTTTCACCTCAATTTTTAAGTCGTCAAGTTTATGTGACATTGCTCCAAAATCTTCGAATGCTGTTGTGATTAGAACTTCTGTTTCATCTTGATCAATTTCTTCTGCGCCACCGTCTATCATTTCCATTTCGAAATCATCCCATTCGGTTTTGATCTGTGCCTTCTCGATAGTGAAAATCCCCTTTCTGTCAAAGATGAATGCTAATTCTCCGTTCTTACCAAGATTCCCGTCAAACTTGTTGAAAATAGCTCTTACATTAGCAACAGTTCTTGTGGTATTGTTTGTAGTACATTCAACAAAAAAAGCAACACCTCCTTGTCCGTAACCTTCATAAGTTACTTCTTCATAATTCTCGGCGTCTGCTCCACTTGCTTTTTTGATTGCCCTCTCAACATTATCCTTCGGCATATTAGCACCTTTTGCATTCTGAATGCATCTTCTAAGTGCAGGATTGGCTTCTGGATCTGTTCCTCCAGCTTTAACTGCCAAAGCTATATCTTTCCCTATTTTTGAAAACGTTTTGGCCATCTTATCCCATCTGGCCATTTTTGAGGCTTTTCTATATTCGAATGCTCTTCCCATTACAAGTTTTATTTTATACTACAAAAGTACTGAAATATGGAAACAAAAAAAATACCTCCAATAAAATTGGAGGTATTTATATTTAGAAAATTAATTACTAATAATTATTTTTTCTTTTTAGTAGCTTTCTTAGTAGCTTTTTTCTTAACTACTTTCACTGGAGTTGGATCATCATAATCTCTTTTTTTAAGAGCACTCCACTGAGCAGCATCTTCAACAGCAGTTACAACAACTTTTCTGTCTACTTGTCTTTCAGCATCTGAAGCTGTAGCAGGAACTGTAGCTTTAGCTTTACCAACACCGATAGATTTAAGAGCGTTAGGATCTACACCTCTAGAATCCAATGCAGCAACTACTGAAGCAGCTCTTTGTCTAGAAAGTTTCAAGTTATAAGCTTCTGCACCTTTAGCATCAGTTCTACCTTCCAATAGATAGTTACCACCATCTTTTTTAATTAAGTCAGCAGCAGCATCTAATGCACCTTTAGACTCAGCTTTGATTGTAGCTTTGTTGAAGTCAAAGAATACACCACCGAAGTTTTTCTCTAATTCTTCAGCTGTTACTTTTTTAGGTTTTGGACAACCTTGGTATTGAGCAAGACCAGGAACTGTAGGACAAGCATCATCTTTGTCTAATACACCGTCTCCGTCTGTATCTGGCCAAGGACAACCTTTGTTTTCAGCTGGACCAGGAACATCAACACAAGCATCATCTTTGTCTAATACACCGTCTCCGTCTGTATCTGGCCAAGGACAACCGTTGTTTTCTTTAGGACCTGCTACATCTGGACATTGATCGTCTTTATCTGGAACTCCATCTCCGTCTGTATCAGGACATCCTTGGAATTCTGGTAAACCTGGAGTATCTGGACAAGCATCTTCTTTGTCTGGAATTCCGTCTTTATCTCTGTCTGTATTTCCGAATCTAAATAATAGAGATGCGGAAGCTTGCCAAAAGTTAGCAATTCCTGATTTATCTACTGGAGTGGAAACATAATCTCCTTGGACACCTAAACCGAAGTTTTTAGTAACCCATAAATTAAGACCTGCACCTGTACTAACTGTAAAGTGATTTGCTTTTCCAGTTAAGTCACCGTCTTCATTATAAGCAGTATAAACACCTCCGCCTCTAGGTTTTGAATCTGTTACAGGAAAAGTTACTCCTGTGTAGTCATGTCTTAGGTAATTAGCCCCAACTCTCAAATAAGGATCAAACCAAGACTCTTCATCCCACAATAGACCTGCTCCTTTGAATTGGATACCAAGACCTGTTTGAAGAAAGAATTCTTTATCCATTCCGATTCTCTTGTTATCAACATTACCAACAGTAGTCTGCCAGTCAAGTACCAAACCTTTTCCAAGGCTTCTTGCAACTGTCAATTTAGAAAGTGGCGGTGTGATTGAATACTTCGATACTCCGAATAAGTTTTCTTTAAAATTGTTGAATGAGAACGTATTGCTGAAATTGTTTCTTTGAGCAACGTGATTCACTCCATGAGCACCTACGCCTATCACCCAAGGATTGGTAGTAGTTTGCGCAAAAACAGAAGAGGCAACAGTAAGCGCCAAAGCTGTAATTCCTAATTTTAGATTTTTCATAGAATTAAATGATTAAATAATTGATAATGCAAAATAAATATAATTTTTCTTTATAAACAAAGTTTTTTTAACTTTTCTTTAATATCCGTTGGATATTTACCTTATTCTCTCTGTCTTTGATAGCTTCTCGTTTATCAAACAGTTTTTTTCCCTTAGCCAATGATATAAGCAGCTTTGCTTTTCCTTTATCATTAATATAAAGCTTGAGTGGGATTATCGTATTGCCAACATCTTTTAACTTTTTTTTAAGTTTTTGCAATTCGTAATTATGCATTAGCAACTTCCGTTCCCTTTTTGTTTTATGATTGTAAAAAGTTCCCAATTTATACTCATCTATCATCATATTAATGACATAAAGTTCGTCATCAATAAACTGACAAAAGCTTTCTGTGATTGATGCTTTGGAGGATCTGAGAGATTTTATTTCTGTACCTGTCAAAACCAGACCTGCTTCATATTCATCAAGGATTTCATACTCAAAACGGGCTCTTTTGTTGAAGATATTAACAGTTTTTTCTATTTTCATAGTGTTAAATTAATATAACTAAAGGGCTTTTTTCATCCCAACTTATTTTCGTATTTTTGCACAAACTTACAAAACAATATGTTAACAGTATCTAATTTATCATTACAGTTCGGGAAAAGAGTTCTTTTTGATGAAGTCAATATAAAATTTACAAAAGGGAATTGCTACGGTATCATTGGTGCCAATGGCGCAGGAAAATCAACTTTCCTTAAAATATTAAGCGGAAAACAAGATCCAACTTCCGGCCACGTTTCTTTGGAAAATGGAAAAAGAATGTCTGTTCTGGAGCAGGATCACTTTGCTTACGACGGTTTTACGGTTCTTGAAACCATCCTTAGAGGCAACAAAATGCTGTTTGATATTAAGGAAGAAATGGATGCATTATATGCAAAAGAAGATTTTTCTGATGCAGACGGAATCAAGGCTGGAGAACTTGGCGTTGTTTATGACGAGATGGGCGGCTGGAACTCAGAAGCTGATGCACAAACCTTGCTTTCCAATGTTGGTATTTCAGAAGATATGCATTACCAATTGATGGGTGAGCTTGAAAACAAAGACAAAGTAAGAGTTTTGCTTGCACAAGCTTTGTTCGGTAATCCTGATGTATTGATTCTGGATGAGCCTACCAATGACCTGGACATCGCTACAATTGCCTGGTTAGAGGATTTCCTGGCAGATTACGAGAACACTGTAATTGTTGTTTCTCACGACCGTCACTTCCTGGATACAGTTTGTACGCACATCGGCGATCTTGATTATGCTAAATTGAATCTTTACACAGGTAACTACTCTTTCTGGTATCAGGCTTCACAATTAGCAACAAGACAAAGAAATCAGGCTAATAAAAAAGCTGAGGATAAGAAAAAAGAATTACAGGATTTCATCGCAAGATTCAGTTCCAACGTTGCGAAAGCAAAACAGGCAACTGCCCGTAAAAAGATGATTGACAAATTGAACATCGATGATATCAAACCTTCATCAAGAAGATATCCAGCTATCATATTCGATACAGAAAGAGAAGTTGGAGACCAGATTCTTGATGTGAAGGGACTTGAAAAAACCAAAGATGGCGAATTATTATTCTCAAACATCGATCTTAATCTTAAGAAAGGTGATAAAGTAGCGGTTATCTCCAGAAACTCTTTGGCAATTACAGAATTTTTCGAAATCCTGGCTGGAAATCTACCGGCCGACAAAGGAAATGTTGCTTGGGGCGTTACAACAAACCAGTCTCATATGCCTTTGGATAATACTAATTTCTTCCAGGAGGATATTAACTTGGTAGATTGGTTGAGACAGTTTACGAAGAATGACGAAGAGCGTCACGAGGAATTTATGAGAGGTTTCTTAGGAAGAATGCTTTTTTCCGGTGATGAAGCTCTTAAATCTTGTAAAGTTCTTTCCGGAGGGGAAAAAATGAGATGTATGTTCAGTAGAATGATGCTTCAGAAAGCGAATGTTCTTTTGCTTGATGAGCCTACGAATCACTTAGATTTGGAAAGTATTACAACTTTGAACAACTCACTGAACAACTTCAAAGGAAACATCCTCCTGTCTTCTCATGACCACGAATTGCTTGGAACGGTTTGTAACAGAATCATCGAGTTGACACCGAAAGGCATCATCGACAGAGATATGACTTACGATGAATATCTTTCTGACAAAAAAATCAAAGAATTGCAAGAGCAGATGTATTCTTAATATTATTTTGGGCGCCTTTATCCGCCTTCCGCTCCCAAACCTAACGAAGTGGTTCGACGAAGTCAATCTTTTTTGCACGACGATTTCAATCTAAATAGAACTTGAGTACAAGCAAAAAAGGATTTCCGCTCAAGTCGGGGCGCGGTTTCTACATAAAATCAACGTTTGTCATTAACGAGGTGGATTCAAATAAAAACCCTTTCAGAGTTTCAATACTTTGAAAGGGTTTTTCATTTTATAGAAGTTTCAAATTTTTGACAAAGTTTTCAGGTAGAATATTTTTCGATTAAAATTTAAAAAAATCGAAAACTCTTTTTAATTTAGAGCAATATATAACCTTATGAATCCATTAAAATACTTACTATTACTTCTGATGATTCCTTTTCTCGGATTCAGTCAGACCAAAGATCCACGTTATCAGCCAAAACCTTATGTTGAACTGAAACATCCGGAATGGAGCAAAAACGCAACGATCTACGAAGTCAACATCCGACAATATACAAAAGAAGGAACTTTTAAAGCTTTCGAAAAACATTTGCCAAGACTCAAAAAAATGGGTATTGATATTCTTTGGTTAATGCCTATCCATCCAATTGGCGAGGAACACAGAAAAGGAAAATTGGGAAGTTATTATTCGGTAGAAGATTTCAAAGGTGTGAATCCCGATTTTGGAACTTTGAAGGACTTTAAAACTCTGGTTGACAAAATCCACTCAATGGGAATGTACGTCATTATCGATTGGGTCGGGAATCATTCCGCTTGGGACAATCCTATAACAAAAGAACATCCGGATTGGTACACAAAATCCAGGGAAGGCAACTTCCAGCCAACACCTTGGTACGATTGGGATGACGTGATAGATTTTGATTATAACAATCCGGACTTCCGAGAATATATGACTGGCGCTTTGAAATATTGGGTAAAAGAGGCCAAAATTGATGGTTACAGATGTGATGTCGCAGGTTTTATTCCGGTAGATTTCTGGGAAAATGCGAGAGAAGAACTTGACCAAATAAAACCAGTCTTTATGCTGGCCGAATGGGAATCACGCGATCTTTACAAAAAATCTTTTGACGCCACTTATTCCTGGACACTTTGGGACAAACTGAAATTGGCAACCACCGGTGGAAAAGGAGCAAATGCTCTTTACGAATATATGGCGCACGATGTCGGAAGTTTTCCTTTGGACTCTTACAGAATGCTGTTTACTGATAATCACGATAAAAATTCCTGGGAAGGCAATCAATATTCCAACTTCGGGAAAGGACTGGAAACTGCGATGGTTCTTTGCGGAACTGCCAACGGAATGCCTTTGGTGTACAGCGGACAAGAAGCCGGACTTGACAGAAGTCTGGCGTTCTTTGAAAAAGATGAAATCGTTTGGAAAGACCACAAATTCTATGGAATGTATCAGAAATTATTTGATTTGAAGCATAAAAATCAAGCACTCTGGAACGGAAAATATGGCGGTGAAATGATAAGAGTGACCAACAATCAGATGAATGATGTGCTTTCAATCTATCGTGAAAAGAATAATGATGCGGTTTTATCTATTTATAATTTTTCAGATAAAAGCCTTCTGACCAATGTTGATACAAAATATTACTATGGGCAATACCGGGAATTATTTACAGGAAAGATTTTCAATATTAATTCAGAGAAGACAAGTGTCATCTTGAAGCCTTGGGAATATCTTGTTTTAGTAAAGAATTAAAAAGAAAGCAACCAATTGGTTGCTTTCTTCTATTATTTTGTAAGTTTTGTTTTAGGAATAGAAACTGTTCCCGGATCTTTCCACAGTCCGTCTTTTTCTGCTCTTTTCTTGATTGCTTCTGCTCTCTTGTTGCTATCAGGATGTGAGTTGAACATCTTCTGAAAACCCGATTGAGCAGCTCCGCCTTCTGATAGCAAAGCTAATTTTTTGAAAGCCGTGTAAGCACCAACAACGTTGTAACCATTTGACTTCATAAAATCATAGTAATAAGTATCTGCTTCAGATTCTTGTTTTTTGCTGTGAGTAGCATCTAACATTGTGTTCGCCATTTCCCCAATCTGGCTGTTATTAAGTGTAGCCACAGTATTGGAAGAAGCAGATGCAGCATCCAAAGCCGCAGCTTTCAAGTACGCAGACTTGATAGCATCTTTTGTATCTTCATTTTTAACGTGACCAATCTCATGTCCAATAACTGCGAGAAGCTCATCATCTGTCATAATATCCATCAAAGAAGAAAAGACACGAACACTGCCGTCTGCACAAGCAAAAGCATTAATATCTTTTACTTTGTAAACTTTGTAATTGAGATTAAGGCCGTCTTGCGATTTATGCTTTGAAAATAATTTGTTGAGCCTTACCGTATAAGGATCTTTAGGACCAGCAACTGCATTATTTTTATCCATATAATCTACAGACTCTTTGGATAATTTTACAGCATCTGCATTAGTAAAAGTCATTGCTTTTAGTCCTTTTCCTGCGATGTCCGTTGCTTTCCCCAAACTGATTTTTTGCGCCTGGGTCGTGCAGAAACCACCTAAGATAATTGCACAAAAGATAATTTTTTTCATAAGTTTTTATTAATTTGTTTAGATTCCTCCAACAATTAATATACCACCGCAATGAAAAAAAAAACAAATTACACCAAACTATTTTTGTCTGCGTAATTGAGTTTGAAGAAGATGAAAGTCATGATTGAGAATGCTAAAAGCGAACTTCCTCCGTAACTGAAAAACGGCAGCGGAATCCCAACTGTCGGGAATAATCCCATCACCATTCCAAGATTGATCGCAAAGTGAATCAATAAAATAGAGGCGAAACAGTATCCAAAAACTCTGTTGAAAGTTGATTTCTGATTTTCAGCAAGATAATAGATCCGGCCAATGAAAATGGAGTAACAGAGTATTAAAATAGTACTCCCAAGGAAACCCCATTCCTCTCCTACTGTACAGAAAATATAATCGGTTTCCTGTTCCGGAACGAATTTACCTTGTGTTACGGAGCCTTGCTTGTAACCTTTTCCCATCATTCCGCCAGAACCGATAGCGGTTTTGGAATAAAGCAAATTATATCCGGAAGTGTCACGGAATGCTTTTTCACCTTTGTACAAAACTTCTATTCTCTCGCGCTGGTGTTTTGGAAGCTTGGAAAGGACATAAGTTGAAGAATATGACAATCCACTGAGAACGCCCACTGTGAGGACAATTCCGATAATCAGCATTACATTTCCCTGAATTTTATAAAAATTAAGAAATACAAAAATAGCCGTAACGATTAAAATCGCTATAACAACATATAATGGATTAACAGCTATTGAAATCAAAAACACGGCAGCGAAAATGAATATAACACCAAACAGCCAACCGGATAGTCCTTCTCTGTAAAGCGCCATCAGGAAAGCAAAAAACACCAAAAGTGAACCGACATCCGGAATCATCAAAACAACAATTCCGGGAATGCCGACAATCGCTAAAACGGTATAAAGTACTTTTCTGTTTTTAAGATTGAAATCCGGACTGGAAACATAATTCGCCAACATAAGAGCCGTTCCTATTTTTGCAAATTCTACCGGCTGCATCGTAAATCCTCCGAATTTGTACCAGTTCTTCTGACCGAGAATTTCTGTTCCGAAAGGAAATAATCCTACCAAAAGCAAAACGCCGCCGACATAGATAATCGCTGACATATTCTCAAAGAATTTGGTTCTCATAAAAAATATGATCATCCCAACAAACAGAGAAATCCCAAAGAACATCAATTGCTTGCTTCCCAACTTGGCATCCACACTATTAATATTAATAATAGCGAAAACGCAAAGTATTAAGTAAAGCCCAATTCCTAATTTATCTATCCCTTCTGCCCACTTCATTTTGAATTGCTTTTTAGAGGTTTAACTTTGGAACTGTCTTTCTTCTTTATTTTTTTATTCTCGATGGCCTGGAGACTGTCTTTTATTCTCTTGAGTTTTACAGAATCTTTTGGCGGTTCTTTGTACCAGCCTTTTCGTTTCATCTCAGAAATATACTGTCTTTTATATTCCGGCATAAAGCTGGACGTGATCATTTTCTTGTAAAGATTCTCTCTCTTCAGTTCTCCCGTGATGTATTTTTCAGCAATTACGGTACAAGCCGGACCTGCCCAGGTTGCTCCAAACCCTGCGTGCTCCATAACAGCAACAACAACAATTTTTGGTTTATCAGCAGGTGCAATCAATACAAAAATCGAATTATCTTTTCCTTGAGGAACCTGTGCTGTCCCTGTTTTTGCTAATTGAGTAAAATCTTTCGATCTAAGGCTTCTCCCTGTTCCTTTTAGCATTACAGCTTCCATTCCTTGCAGAACAACATTATAGTAATGAGGATTCTGAATCATCGTCATATGCTTCTTCTTGAATCTTGGGTCCGGATTAGGTTTACCATCAATCGATTTAACGATATGAGGTGTGTAATACCAGCCTTTATTTGCAATTGCTCCCACGAAGTTTGCCATTTGCAAAGGCGTTAAAAGAACGTCGCCCTGCCCCATTCCATTGTACAAAGCTCCGGTTGGCATCTCGTCCCAGTTTTTAAAATCTGTACGCTTGGAACCACTGGCTTTATAGATGGATTTCATTCTCTTTTCGTAGAACTCGCCGGAAGGGATTCTACCTTTTGCACCAACAGCTAAATCATTATTAAGAAATTCTCCAACACCAAAGCTATTGATGATCTTTTTCCATTCGTCAACACCTCGTGATGGATCTCCTGGATACTTTTTTATGATTGCCAAATAAGCATAAGTAAAGTAACAGTTGCTGGAAACCTGGATTGAGGGAATCAAAGGATCTGCACCACCGTGGCCTTTTATGCTTTTTCCACGATAGAAAAATCCTCTTCCGCAAGGGAAAATCGTTTGGTCTGTCATTACTCCCATTTCCATTGCGGCCAATGCGGTGAGCAATTTGAAAGTGGATCCTGGAGGATAAGCTGCCTGAACAGATCTGTCAAACGTCGGTTTGTTTTCGAAGATTGTATCTGTAGCAAGTTTATAAAGATTCCTGGATTTGTTTGGTCCGGTAAAAAGATTAGGATCGATGTCGGGACCAGTTGCCATTGTAAGGATTTCGCCATTATTTGGATCGAGAGCTACAACTGCGCCGTGTTTGTTGACCAACATTTCTTCTGCCATTCTTTGCAGATCATAATCTATAGTCAATGTCAGATCTTTTCCTGTAACAACTTCTTTATCAAGCTCACCGTTTTTATAAGACCCGATACTTCTTTGGCGAATGTCTTTTTGGATATATTTCATTCCTTTTTCACCTCGAAGTTCTTTTTCGTAAGACTTTTCCACACCGCTTTTCCCGGCAAAATCACCTGGTAAATAATAGAGCGAATCTTTCTTAATATCATTATCATTCACCTGATTGGTGTAGCCCAAAAGGTTTCCGGAAGTATTAATTTCATATTGTCTCTGCGGACGCGGAACAATACTGAAGGCCGGATATTTGAAGATCAATTCCTGAATTCTTGCCATTTCCTCACGACTTAGATTTTTCATAAAAGTCATCGGTGTCAGTCGGGAATAATATTTTTCTTTCTCGATATTCTTCATCGTTTTGATGAAATCCGGTTCTGTGATTCCTAATAATTTACAAAATCCTATTGTATCGAAATCCGGTTTGAGAAGTGCAGCCGTGTAAGAAATCTCAAATGAAGGTTGATTTCCTACCAATATTTTTCCGTTTCTGTCGAAAATGACACCTCTTGGCGGAATGACATATTCAATTTTGATGGATGTATTCGCAGCATTCAAAGCATACCTGTCTGTGAATAACTGTAAATAGGAAAGCCTTGCAATAAAAATTAATGCAATGACAGAAAGGGCGAGAATGATCTTGAGATATTGTGACTTCAAACTTTTTGCTTGATTTTAAATGCTAATGCATAGGCTAATATAAATACAAACGAAATTATACTGGTAACTATTACATTAATTAAAATTTCAAAAAATCTGTCGAACTTGAAAAATTCGATGTATTGAACCAAAAGCTGATGAATGAAAATACTGGTTACAATAAAAAATATAAACTGTGTCCACTGGATACTTTGGAAAGAGAAAAAATCTGTCGTCGTATCTGTGGAAGTTCGGAATATTATTGTTCTGAAATAAGCGACAACCGTAGTTGCAAAAGCATTGATTCCCCAGGTTCCCAAAAACGCATCAACGCATAATCCTAAAATAAAACTCAATGCCAAAAAATGAAATCTATTTCTGAAAAACGGATAAAACATTACAAAGACAGGATAAAGCACCGGAATATATTGCCCAAATAATGCCACTCTGTTCAGAATAAAAATCTGAAAAGCTGTCAATAATGCGATCAAAACCAGATCTGATACAACGTTTCTACTGACCATCTTTTTTAATTTGAGCTTTTAAAGTATCATCAATTTTCTGAACTTCGGATTTTTTCAGATTTCGGACAACGTAAACTTTACTAAGTTTTCCAATCTTTTCGCTGAGCTCTACAGAAATATCCCAGAAACCTGTTTTGCTGTCTACTTCATAGCCAGCAACTGTTCCAACCATAATTCCAGCAGGAAAAATAGAAGACTTTCCATCAGTCACAACTGAATCACCTACTTTCAGAGGAACATATTTTGGAATATCGGAAAGCGTCATCGTTCTTGTATCATCACCTTTCCAGGATAATGTCCCGAAATAACCTGATTTTTTAAGCGATGCGCTGATTTTAATTTTATTTACACTCAAGATCGATTTTACCAAAGAATAATTATCAGTTGTATTGATAACAATCCCGGCAATTCCTCGAGGAGCAATCACGCCCATATTGGAATTGATCCCTTGCAAACGGCCTCGATTGATTGTGTAATAATTATCCCTTCTATTGATGCTGTTGAAAACAACTTCGCCATCCACAAAAGTGTAAATCTGTCCGCCGCCAATAGTGTCATAAACTTTTCTGAAACTTGGTTTTGCAACTTTATCTTTTCCATAAAGTTCCAGCATCAAAGCTTTGTTTTGAGTAACGAGATCTTCGTTAATTTGCTTCAGTTTAAGATAAGAAGTTCCCTCATCTATATAACCTGAAACCCAGGAATTGAAGGCCGCAGTTCTCGCTGCAATGAAACTTTGCTGCATAGAATTTTTGCTGAAAATAAGTACAATTGCAACCAATTGCAAGAATACAAAGAACACAAACAAAGCATTCTTAGAAAAAAATCTCAGCAAAGCACCCATCTAAAAACTTGAGAAAAATCTTAATTATTTGATAAGGAAATTGAATTTGTCCATATTTTTAAGAGCAATTCCGGTTCCTCTTACTACCGCTCTCAAAGGATCTTCTGCTACGAAAACAGGAAGTCCCGTTTTTCTGTGAAGTCTGTCTGCCAAACCTCTAAGAAGTGCACCACCACCAGCAAGATAAATCCCGGTTTTGTAAATATCCGCAGCTAATTCAGGAGGTGTAAGAGATAAAGTTTCCATTACCGCATCTTCGATTCTGATGATTGATTTATCGAGAGCTTTAGCAATTTCTTTATAATTTACCATAATCTCTTTTGGTTTCCCGGTAATGAGATCACGACCCTGTACAGGAATATCGTCAATCGGAACATCTAATTCTTCCACAGCAGAACCAACTTCAATTTTGATTCTCTCAGCAGTTCTTTCTCCGATGTATAAATTATGATGCGTTCTCAGGTAATAAGCAATATCATTTGTGAAAACGTCACCTGCAATTTTTACAGATTTGTCACAAACAATTCCGCCCAATGCAACCACAGCGATTTCCGTAGTTCCGCCACCTATATCGATGATCATATTCCCTTCTGGTTTCTGAACATCTATTCCAACTCCTATTGCAGCAGCCATTGGCTCATAAATCAAACGAACTTCTTTAGCATTTACTTTCTGGGCAGAATCTCTTACCGCTCTTTTTTCAACCTCAGTAATTCCTGAAGGAATACAGATCACGATTCTAAGCGCAGGCTGAAAAAGTTTTCCTTTGATACCAGGAATCTGCTTAATGAATTCCTTGATCATATGTTCCGAAGCGTGGAAATCTGCAATCACACCATCTTTCAATGGACGGATCGTTTTGATATCCTCATGCGTTTTTCCTTGCATATGTTTTGCTTGTTCACCAACGGCAATGGGTTTGCCGGTCGAGCGTTCTATCGCAACAATAGACGGCTGATCCACAACTATTTTGTTGTTGTGTATGATAAGCGTGTTTGCAGTTCCCAAGTCGATCGCAATCTCTTGCGTAAACATATCCAATATACCCATTTTGTTCAGTCATTATTAAGTTTACAAAGATATAAATTTAGACTCATTCTCTGTCCCGAATTAAAAATAATTTGGTTAAAATTTCCTTAAAATTTCATTAATTTCTTTTGCTTAAAAAATCTGAAATATCAATTGAAAATCAAATATTATTAGTCTTCTATCAAATCCTTAAAAAATTTATTATTCTTACACGATTGTCAGTTTTGTTTATAGATTTTATCAATTTTTCAAAATGATATTCGGAAACAGTCTTTGTATTAAATATTGTAAATTTGCACACTGAAAATGAGCACTAAAAATAAATTTCATCAAACCTCCGATCTTGCCGTTCTTAGCATCAGTTACGAAAAAGCCGATGCAGAAACACGTGGCAGATTTGCATTTTTTGATGACCATATCAAAGCGTTTGTAAATCAAATTCACGAGCAGGATTATGGAGACGCTTTTGTGGTTTCAACCTGTAACAGAACTGAGATTTATTCTACAACTAAAAATTACCTTCACATCGCAGAACTTTACTGTAACACGGTTGGAGTTTCGCTTTCAGAGTTTCTGAATTATGTGAATGTCCTGCAAAGAGAAGACGCATTGTTTCATCTTTTCAGGGTGGCTGCAGGTTTGGAAAGTCAGATCATTGGTGATTTTGAGATTGTTTCTCAGATTAAAAACGCTTATCACAGATTCAAAACTTATAAAGATTTTTCCAATCCTTACCTGGAACGTGCCATCAATTCCTCGATTCAAATTTCGAAGAGAATTAAGAACGAGACAGGAATCAGCACAGGTTCAGCTTCGGTTTCTTACGCGGCGGTTCATTATATTTTGAATAATACAAAACACATTCACGAGAAGAATATTTTGCTTTTGGGCGTTGGAGAAATTGGACAAAATACGATTGAAAACCTCGTAAAACATATCTATCAACCAAAAATAAAAATCGCTAACCGTTCTTTTGAAAAAGCGGAGAAGATTGCTGACAAATACAACATTCCTCAAATCGATTTTGAAACCTTCCCAGAAGAACTGAAGCAAACCGATGTTCTAATCGTTGCAACCGGCGCGCAGAAATATATCATTGATGAAACTAATTTCCCTAAAAACAAGGAAATGCTTGTCATCGACCTTTCAATGCCGAATAATGTTCAAAAGGAAATCGGGAAATTGGGAGACGTGACTTTGATAGATGTAGACCAACTTTCGCAAACCATCCAGGAAACGATGGAACAACGCAAGAAGGAAATCCCGAAAGCTGAAGCTATCATCAAGGAAATGGCAAAGGAATTTGCAGATTGGGAAAAGAAAAGAAAACTTGCACCACAAATCAATCATTTCAAAAATTCTTTGAAGAAAATCGAGGAAAACGAAATGCATAATATTCATAAGAAATTCCATTACGCCAAAATCGAGGATATGGAACTTTCCAACAATCTGGTTCAAAAAATCACGAATCGATTCGCAAAATACATAATGGAAAATCCTTCCCGTGCAGACGAAATTACAAAATTGATGGAAGAAATTCTTGATATTCATAAACAAGAAACCAATGACGACAATAAGAATAGGAACGAGAAATAGTCCGCTTGCACTTTGGCAGGCTCACGAAGTTGAAGGCAAACTTCAGAATCTTGGCTTTCAAACCGAAATCGTTCCGATTATAAGTTCAGGAGACAAAAACCTTAATCAACCGCTTTACGCATTAGGAATTACAGGAATTTTCACGAAAGATCTGGACATTGCTTTATTGAATAATGAAATTGATATTGCCGTTCATTCCTTGAAAGATGTTCCTACGCTTTTGCCTGAAAATATTCAGATTTCTGCAGTTTTGGAAAGAGATTTTCCAGAAGATGTTTTGGTTAGGAATAGTGATTCCGAACCGTTGAATCTTAATGTTCTGAAAATCGCAACCAGCAGTTTGAGAAGACGCGCATTTTGGCTGAAGGAATTTCCTGAAACTGAATTTACAGATATCCGTGGAAATGTTCAAACCAGACTTAAAAAATTAGATGACGGAATTGCAAATGCAACCATTTTCTCATTGGCCGGAATCAAAAGAATGAATCTGGATGTGGAATATGAGCAAATTCCTTTTTTGTTGCAAGCGCCATCGCAAGGTGTTGTAGCGATTGCCAGCAAAATTGACAATCAAGAACTTAGTTCAATTTTAAAATCAATTTCTCATAAGGAAACCGAGATTTGCATTAAGATAGAAAGAGAATTCCTGAAAACTCTGGAAGGCGGTTGTACGGCGCCGATTGGTGCAAAAGCTGAACTCATTGGAAATCAAATCCGGTTTGTTGGAAGACTTTGTTCGCTTGATGGAAAAGATTGCATCGAGACGGATGAGATTTTTGACTGGAACGATTCTGAGAATTTTGGAGCGAAATTAGCTTTAAAAGTTTTGGAAAACGGCGGGAAAGAATTGATGGACGTAATTAGAAAAAGCCTTTAAAATACTTAACCACAATAGACACAAAGGATTTCACAAAGCGCACAAGTTAAAAAAATCGTTGTGTTCTTCGTGAAAAAACTTAGTGAACCTTGTGGTAAAATCCTCACAATGAAAATCCTTTTTACAAAATTACTGAACCAAGAACAAGTTGCTGAGAAATTGGGAATGGAAGTGGCGATTGATTTTGTGGAGGTCATCAAAACGAATTTCATTAAAACGAAAAATTTCGGTTTGAAGAATTATTCCTTGATTTTCACCAGTGTGAATGGCGTGAAAGCTTTCTTCGAAAATGGTTTTGAGGCGAATGAGAATTTTGCGGAGAAGAATTATAATAAAATCTACGCCGTCGGTTCGCAGACGAAAAAGGAATTGCGGAAGCATAATTTTGGGACTTTTAAGCTTTGTAAGAATGCGAGCGAATTGTCACAGTTCATTACAGAAAATTCTGTGAACGAGAAGTTTTTGCATTTTTGTGGCGATTTGGCTTTGGATGTTTTGGATGAGAAATTGCCTTTGCAAAATATTTCTTACAAGAAAATCCCTGTTTACAAGACAGAATTGCTGTTTCCGAAAATCAATGAGAAATATCAGGCTGTGGTTTTCTTCAGTCCGAGTGGAGTTCGTAGTTTTGCGAAGTTCAATGGTTTGGATGATTTGAAGATTTTTTCGATTGGAAAAACGACGACTTCGGAATTGAAGAAACTCACTGAAAATAAAATAATTACAAGTCATAAAAATACGTTAGCCGATTTGTTGAATTTGATTTCTAAGGAAATTTCAACTGCCGGGAAAGCTGATTTGGAAGACTAAAGTTGAAATTTTGCGAAGCGCGCCCCGACTTGAGTGGACTCTTCAAGAGCCTCAGAGTGACAATTGGGAACGGAAGGCGATAAAGGCGCCAAAAATAAAATTAAAAATGATAAAGAACGACCTATACTTGAAGGCCTTGCGAGGCGAAACCGTGGAAAGACCGCCTGTGTGGATGATGAGACAAGCCGGAAGATACCTGCCGGAATTCATTGCTTTGCGCGACAAATACGACTTTTTCACCAGATGTCAGACGCCGGAATTGGCATCGGAAATTACGGTTCAGCCGATTAGAAGATTTCCCTTGGACGCGGCGATTTTGTTCTCGGACATTTTGGTGGTTCCGCAAGCGATGGGCATCGATTTCAAAATGAAGGAATCTGTTGGACCTTGGCTGGACGAACCTATCAGAACAGCTCAACTAGTTGCCGATGTGTTAGTTCCGGACGTGAATGAGACTTTGGGTTACGTTTTCGATGCTATAGTAATGACTTTGGAATTGCTGGACAATGAGATTCCGTTGATTGGATTTGCTGGTTCGCCTTGGACAATTTTCTGTTATTGTATTGAGGGAAGAGGTTCTAAAGATTTCAATATTGCGAAGTCATTTTGCTTCTTGCAAACGGAAGCGGCGCACAAATTATTACAGAAAATTACGGACACGACGATTGCTTATCTGAAAAGAAAAGTGGAGAAAGGTGTTTCTGCGGTTCAGGTTTTTGACAGTTGGGGCGGAATGCTTTCGCCTGCTGATTATCAGGAGTTTTCCTGGCAGTACATCAATCAGATTGTAGAAGCTTTGGCTCCGTTGACGCACGTTGTGGTTTTCGGGAAAGGCTGTTGGTTTGCGCTGGAAGATATGACGAAATCTAAAGCGTCTGCTTTGGGCGTTGACTGGACGATTACACCGGAATTGGCTAGAAAGTTTACGAATAATTCTATCACGCTTCAGGGGAATTTTGACCCATCGAGATTGCACTCTACTCCTGCAACCATCCGGAAAATGGTTCACGAGATGATTGACCGTTTTGGAAAAGATAAATACATTGTGAATCTCGGTCACGGGATTTTACCAAATATTCCGGTTGAGAATGCCGAGGCTTTTATACGAGCCGTTGTAGATTGGAAAGCATAAAACAAAAAGCCAGAGCGATTTGCTCTGGCTTTTTTTATTCTAATTGTCCTGGAACCGGCTGTGGTTGTGCTGGTTTGATGGTCTCGTTATTCAATCCGTCTTTTTGAGGAATTGTTTGTCTTTGCAGTTTTTCGTCTGCTTCTTTTTGTCTTTGCTCAAGATTGGCAGTATCTACCATTTTGGGCGTATTGTTTTGCTGAACAGAAGATTTTACTTTCATTTCTTTGCTGGCAACAGATTTTTTAGACAATTTGGCTGAACTATCTTTTGTAGTTTGAGCTGTCATAAACATTGTTCCAAATACGATAAGGGTTGCTGTTGTGATTATCTTTTTCATAATTTCTTATTTTACTAATTTGATTAATAAAGCCAAATATCAAACCAACCTTTATGAAATTCAATTAATAGTCAATAATATTAATTGTAATCATAAAAAAACCAGAACAACTTGCTCTGGTTTTGTTTTGAATTATTTTGCCGGTTTTGTCGTATCGACTGGACTCACAGGCTGTACTTGTGGTGTTGCAGTAGAGTTGTTTGGCATTGTCGTATTTGGATTTTGCAGAGTTCCGTTATTCGGTAATGTGGTACTTGGGTCCTGCAAAGTTCCGTTGCTTGGTAATGTCTGATTTTGCTGCAGTTTGTTTGGATTTGTCTGCATTTTTGATTTGTTATTGATGGTTGATGTATCAATCGTTCTGTTCATTCCATTTTGCTCGACTGGCGTCTTCAATTTCATTTCCGTGCTGCTAGCTGCTTTCTCAGGAAGTTTTGTTGTATTATTTTTTTTCTGCGTTGTTTGAGCTGTCATAAATATCGTCCCAAACATTAGAAAGGCTGCTGTTGTGATTAACTTTTTCATAATACTTTATTTTAATGATTTGATAATCAATGCCAAATATCAAACCAACTTATGTTAAAGTTATGAAACACTAAGATTTTTAATAAAACTTT
>Ga0157369_10000434_pt1 | contig 55598 bp, 51 predicted proteins | sample C25metaG_FD_113461 | JGI IMG/M metagenome (GOLD analysis project Ga0157369, IMG submission 113461) | Corn rhizosphere microbial communities from Kellogg Biological Station, Michigan, USA - C2-5 metaG | ecosystem: Host-associated > Plants > Roots > Rhizosphere > Soil | place: USA: Michigan... | reverse complement strand
TAAAATGCTAGGTCATGCTGAATTTATTTCAGCACCCCACATGCAAGGTTCTCGTCCTGTGGGGTCCCGAAACAAGTTCGGGATGACCCTTAGAGTGAATTTTTCGAATCTGTCATGGGTAGCTCCGTCGAAGGGTGGCGTGAAGGGGCCAGCCGCGCATGGTTCGACGCGGCTCACCATGATATCCTTTATTATTCATCTTTCACTGCTACCTCACCACAAACGTCCTCTTCTCTGGCCCAACACCAGTTATAGTCAGCGACTTCCAGTTTGGCGGAAGCTTGCTTTTTACCTGAATAATACCGTGCGGGGTAATATCCAAACCACCGAAACCCATTAATACTCCTTGAATCACCCCGCCTGCTCCGGTTGCAAAATAGGGGTTGGTACCGCCCTTGGTTTCAGCAATTACGCGGAATGGTGGATTGAGATTAGGCTCGTAGGCGTCTTTGAAAAAATGGTAAGCTTTTTCGCCGTTACCCAGTCTTGAATACAATAAGGCAAATATGGCCTGCGTCATAGCGGGCGTGCCTTCGTTAGGTATGCGGGTATCATAGTATTCGAGATCCTTTTTAATCTGGGCAGGGTCCGTAATGGTTTTAAGCGGATAGGCTAACAGGTTTACATCCGCCTGCTTGATGCCTTCGCCGTTATAGGTGGCAAACTCACGGGTAACGCCGTTGTCAAACTTTAAAATGGGAATATTATCGGCTACTACCTGCCAATCGGGATCAGCTTTGAGCCCTAATATGCGGGCCGCTTCTGTAGCCCTTTGCAAATTAGCTTTTGCCGCCGCATTGGTATAGGCGTTGTTATCCACATTTTCGGCCCATTCATCCGCAGCTACTACGTCTTTAATATCATAACGGCCGGGGCCATTGCGTTCCACCCGGCTTGCCCAAAAATCAGCCGTGGCCGATAGGATTGGCCAGCCCTTTTCAAGCAGCCATTGTTTGTCTTGCGTTACGCAGTAATAGTTCCATGCGGCCAGGGCAACATCGGCGGTGATATGATGTTCAAACGGGCCACTAAGCGCCCAAACGGGTGTTTCCTCAACGCCGCTATCCGCACTCTCCCACGGGAACATCGCCCCTTTGTACCCATGCTCAAAGGCATTTTGTTTAGCTACAGCCAGCCGCTGATACCGGTATTCAACCAATGATTTGGCAATTTCCGGGTGCAACGTCAATAACGCCGGGAACATCCACAAATCAGCATCCCAAAAAATATGACCGTTATAACCCAGGCCCGATAGCCCCATAGGCGAAAGCGAGTAAGCCGTTCCGGCACGGGAGAATGAATACAAGTGATAAAGCATGCTATGCACATCCTGCTGCGCCTGCGGGTCGCCATCTATTTTGATATCGCTTTTCCACAGTTCATCCCAGGCCTGATCGTGAAAACGAACCAAGCGATCCCGTCCTTCAAGCTTGGCAAACATCGTTAAGCGTTCGGCTTGATTAAGCGGGTCGGCATCATGAGCCGAGGTTATGGATGAACCAGCCACCGCATACCTGTAAGTTTGACCAGCAGCAATGGTTTTACTAAACTTCATGAGGTGCATATTGTTATCCCACATTTCGTGGATAACCCGCGGCTCTTGACCGTGAGGCTCATCAAACAAAAAGGTATTTGAAGCGCACATCAACAGCTTTCCCGTTGGACTTTTCGCTGTTGAAGTAAGCAGACTGATAGTCACATGCGGACGGTCGATCTCGTTATAATAGTTCTGAACATCGCGCAGGGCGTCCGGCGCTTCCATAACACTGGCCGCGGTAATATTAAGCTGCTTTTTAGCGGTTATGGAAATATCCATGAGCACCGTGAAGGGCAGTTGTCTCAGCGAGTAATAGGTATATTTTATTGAAGCATCATCACCGTAATCAAAAGTGGTGGTAAAGGCCGCGCGCTGCATATCGAGCTCCTGATGCATGTTGCTTACATTTTTAGCATCAAGCCGGCGACCATTGATCTCGAGATACATGTTAAGCAGGTTAAAACTATTGAGAAAATTGCTTACCCTGCCCCGGCCATACAGGTCATAAGCGCCCGCAAGTACCACGTTCTTTACCTTGAAAGGTTCTGGAGACGATACAATGCCAATCATGCCGTTGGCTACCGTGATACCATAATAGTTAGCCGGATCAATGTGATCTGCTTTTATTACCCATTGGTCCTGCGCCTGTGTGGCTCCGCCCAAAAAAATGCAAATGCCGGTAAACAGCGCGAAAAGCTTATTCATAGTTTGATGTTTTGCTTGAAAAATCTTAATTCCTTGTTATTAAATGCTACAGCATAAATTACCCCTGCTGCCGTTTTCAGCGGTTTAATGTCTCTTACCTCGCCGCGTAAACAAAAGCCTGATGTTACCGGTGAAATCCAGTTGAACCCGTGGTTTTTGTTTAGCTGCAGCACATCGCCCCAATCGGCATCATACCGTCCCTCATAAGGTATCATGCCGTAAAAGTTACCACCAGCCAGCAATGTATGCGCATGGTCATTGAGACAGGCAAAGGCAAATAACGGAGCCGATTGCCCCATGGCCGGAAATGGTTTAAAGCTGAACTTTCCGTTTCCCTCGTTAAAGAAAACACCGGATGCAAAAGAATTAGCCGACAGGAAATGGTGTGTATCAAGCGAATCGCCAAAGATTTCGGTTACCGGCCTGCCAGCGAAGGTATGATAGTACAGGTATTTCTTTTTTAGCAGCGGCACTTGTTTTTCAAGATCGCCTTTGCCCAGAAAGCTATAATCCTGCTGATTAAGGCTGTAGGTAAGCAAGGGATCGACAGTTCCGTTCCGGTCAATGTCCGACAGGTATAACTTTACCCTATCGTTAGCGGTAGGTTTTAGTTTAGAGTTTAACCCGTAGTTGCCTGCAATAATATCGGGCCGGCCATCACCATTTACATCCGCCACGTTTACGCGTTGCCACCAGCCCGAAAACTGGTTAAGCTCCGCTGATTGGAGCTGCACAAACTTCCCTTGTTGATTGAGAAAAACTTTCACCGGCATCCATTCACCTGCAACAACCAGATCCGGCCAACCATCGGCATTCAGATCAGTAAATACAGCAGACCGGATCATTCCCGCATGTTTTAGCCCATTAGGCAATTGCGTCTTTTGATAATGCCCATGCCCGTCATTCATGAGCAAATAAGATTCGGGGATGTTGCCGAAATGGAAGGCATCTGGTGCACCGGCCACGAAAATATCGGGATAGCCGTCATGGTTAACATCTGCAACTGCTACCGCAGATTTATTAACGCGGATAACAGGAATATCAGCTGACTTTCTAAAATTTCCTTTGCCATCATTGAGATAAAGCCGGTCGGCAAGTGCGGGTGAACCGTCGGGAAGTTCGTTACCGCCGCTCACCACATACAAATCCGGAAAGCCGTCTTTATTGGCATCTAAAAATACAGCGTCCACATCCTCGCAAGCAGCATTGGCCGCCAGATCAGGTTGCGCAGAGGGTTTAAAATGGCCATCAGCGGTTTGGATGAATAAGGCTCCCGGTTGACCCTTTGCTCCGCAGACAAAAAAATCGTCCAAGCCATCGTGGTTCACATCTGCAACAGCCATCCGCGGCCCTTCTGTAGAAAGCATGTGCGGGATAAGCGGCTGCTGGTTAAAGTCGACGTAATTATCTTCCTGATGCTTCCAGTGAATGCCGGTCCGGCCGGTAACATCAGTGAACAATGGAGCAGCTGAGGGGAAAAACCTTCTATAATCAAAATGGCCCCTTGCATTACGCTGGTTAATCTGCAGAACACAGTTAGTTTTAACCTGCTTTAAAACCAGGTAGCTTTGATCGGGCCAGACAACCAAAATGCTATCAACAGCCTTAACCTTATGCAAACCGAAATGCAGCTTTGGTTCTACAGCAGATTCAAAACCGCGGGTAAGCATCAGCTGCTCATATTGCTTTTCTTTTCCGCAAAAGAGGTAAGCCTTACAACCAATGCCAAACCGGTTGTCCCGCATACCGTTAAACTTTAGTTCGAGGTAATTTGACTGTGGCGACTGGTTTTTATAGATACAAGCTTCATGATTCAGGTTGTTGGTGATCAGATCCAGGCGTCCGTCATTATTCAGATCGGCATAAGCAGCGCCATTACTTAGCATGGCATCCGTTAAGCCCCACACGTTACTCTTATCAATAAATTTCTCCGACGGGGTGCCTTTAAAAATATAACTATGAGACTCGCCAGAAGGCATTTTGCTTAATACAGCGCTATCGGCACTGTTATCTCTCATTAAGGCAGCCTGGACGGAAATATCTGATATGTAACTCACATAATCCATGTCCGTTGGCCGGCGTTTTATACCATTGGCCACAAAGAGATCCTTGATGCCGTCGTTATCAAAATCAGCCAGCAAGGGGCTCCAGCTCCAATCGGTAGCCGCAATGCCGTCCATTAAACCAACCTCGCTAAATGCTTCTCCATTTCCCAGGTTCTTTTGCAGGCAGTTGCGCGAGTACTGATATTGAAAACCACCCCGCACAATCTTTACGTTGTACTGGTCGTAGGATTCGTCGCCGCCGTATGTTTTCAGAATGGTCTCATCGGCCGGGAGCATATCGGCGGTTACAATGTCCAGCTGGCCATCGTTGTTAAAATCGGCCATATCATTGCCCATACTAAAACGACTGTAGTGGTTAAAATGCTTAGCTCCCGATTCGGTAAACCTGCCGTTGCCGTTATTGATGTAGTAGTAATCGTTCTCATGGAAATCATTGCCCACGTAAATATCTTCCCATCCATCATTATTTACATCACCTACTGCAACGCCAAGACCATATCCCAGCGCGCTGCTGTAAATACCACTCTGTTGGGTTACATCGATAAAATGGCCGCCCGTATTTTCAAACAAACGACTTCCGGCCTGGGCATTAAATTTTTTACGCAAAGAGGTATCGCCATAAGTTTCTACCGAATGGTTGGACTGATTAAGCAGAAAGCAGTCCAGCTTGCCGTCATGGTTATAATCGAAGAAAACAGCCTGGGTTGAAAAGCCTGAAAAATCAAGCCCGTACTTTGCCGACTGTTCGGAAAAAGTGCCATCATGATTATTGATGTATAGCATGTTATGGCCCTTCAGATTTAGTTTTCCCGCTACTGCACAAACGTAAATATCCAGGTAGCCGTCATTATTCACATCGGCCATGGTTACGCCCGTGCACCAGTCTGCATCGCCGGCCACATTGGCTTTAGTTGTTATATCCTCAAAATGATAATTGCCTTTATTAAGATAGAGCTTGTTACAGCCCTTTTTATTGCCGGTGAAATAAAGGTCGGGCAGGCCGTCGTTGTTGATATCGCCAACGGCAACACCGCCGCCGTTGTAGAAATAAAGGTATTTCAGGATGCCCGGCCAATCGTTATCCGTTAATTTATTTACAAAATGAACATTGGTTTGTGCCGATGGCAGCAGCTGAAACAAAGGAGTTTCTTCGCTGTGCCTATTGCATGAAACAATACCGGCAGCTAAAACAGCGAAACAGAAAGTTATGAAAATTAGTCTTTGCATAAATTCCTTTTCGCGGTTAAATCAAACTCCTAAAAACCAACCGAGCGTATCTCAAAACAATAATACCGGGTGTAAAAGCTAGTTTCATTTTTGTTTATATCGGTTTATTACAAGTATTAATCTGTGAATGAATAGCAGGCCGCTTTGAAATCGTTTTTTTAATTATTTTAGCCTTTGCCATCCTTTATAAATCTAAATGAAGAAAATAATTTTACTGCCGGCATTGATCGTGCTTCTTCTTGTTTTATCGCTCATACCTGTTGAATATCAAACCGCCATACCTGTTAAGGGCCCCTTTTTAAATATCTATACCATCTTATCCAATCCTCAAAAATGGGAACAATGGCATCCTGCATTTCGGCAACTGCCGGCAAGCGACACTGCCAAGCTCACCGTTCAAAAAGATACAGCATCCTTCACTATTCAAGGGCCGCAGGTTGGGCTAAAAGTTGCTAAAAATGGCATGATCTTCAAAATCGAAGAACAAGCACCAAAAGAACACGAGTACAGTTATCTGATCATGCCCTTACAACAGGGCAATAAAACACAGCTCATAGCTACCGAGAAAATCAGCCTCTTGCGATACCTCCTTGCACAGCTCTCGTCATCTTACCAGGGCGACACCCACATTAATGATTTTAAACACTTTGTGGAGACCGACAGCTTACTGTATGGCTGCCGTATCTTCAAAACGAGGGTGCCCGAAGGAGACCTCATCGAAATAAGGCAGACGGTTCCGGCAAAAGAAAAATTCACAGCCGCTCATACCATGCTTACTACTTTACAACAATTTATTAAAGAACATCAGTTAACCCGCATGCAACCGGTAATTGCCCAGTTTTTACCCAAAGGCAAGGACTCCGCACAGGTTAACGTAGGCTTTTTTATTGACCGCGAGACCGTTTCTGCCAAACCTGTTACTTTTGTACGGATGCCGAAAGGCGGCCCGCTTTATGCAGCCAGATTCAGCGGAAAATTTGATCAGCGAAAAAAAGTTTACGATGGCCTGCAACAATATTTCACCGATCACTTATACCAGTCGGCCATTTTACCTTTTGAAACTTACCTGGATAACCAACTGCCTACGTCTGATACCAGCCACATCAATATCCAGGTTAATTTTACCACTTATTATTAAAGCTACTATCGCAGCCTTTTAAATATCTGTAGCGAATTATTATTCCGGGCCATCACAATATCTGCTCCACCCGGAGTTTTAACCAGGGCTACATCCCGCACTTCGCCGGTTATAAAAAGTCCGCTTTCTTTGGGCGGCATATAACCAAACTGATGCGCTTTGCTGCCCAAAAATGTAACGCCATAATTAGCATCATAACGGCCAACCTCAGGTTTAAGCCCATAGAAGTTTCCACCAAGGAACAGGTCCTTAATGCCGTCGTTATTAATATCAGTAGCCAAAATGCTATACACCGGCGAAAACTGTGCCCTTACTGGCAATGCCTGCATGGTGAACCCACCTTTACCATTATTATAGAAAACGCAGGTTCGCGATTCATTTACCGTTAAAACTTTGGCTTTCTCCAACTCTTCGCTGGTAAAGATCTCGTCAATTGATTTGCCGGCGTATTGATCGTATCGCAAAAACTTCTTTTTGAGGTAAGGCAACTGGCGTAAAACATCGTCGTGCAGGTTAAAAGGATAAGCTTTACCGTCAGACTTATAATATACCGGTATGCATTCCACCTGTCCGTTCTCGTCAAAGTCGGACACGTACATTTTAGCAGGATGCTCCATATCGGCCTTTATCTTAGAATTGAGACCGGCATTCCCAGCGATAAGCTCAGGCTTGCCATCCCCGTTAAGATCTGCAACAGTTAAACAATTCCACCAACCTGATGAATTGGCCAGCTCGGCGGTTTTGGTGAGCTTTCCGTTTACATATTTGAGGATCGTAATCGGCATCCAATCACCTGCAACCACCAATGCATTTTTGCCACTGCCGTCAATATCTACCCATTGGGCATCTGTTACCATACCCAGCTTGGTCAGATCTGGAGCTAACGAGGCCGTTACATCAGTAAAGTTACCATGTCCATCATTTCGTAATAACCTGCTTGACGGACTAATGCCGTAAGCACCCGGAACACTCCGCGCGCCTATAAAAAGATCGCCATTGTTGTTTAATCTCAAGCAGGATGCATTGATAGAAACCATCGGCCAGCCATTTAACTTGCGCACAAAGTTTCCTTTACCATCATTGATATAGAGCCGTACCAACTGATCAATCGCTCCTTCTTTTTCCTGGTTACCGCCTGATACCACTACCAGATCCATATCATGGTCGCCGTCGGCATCAAAAAACAAAGCGCCCACATCTTCACTGTTCTTATCCTGCTCAAACGCAAATTCGCGCTTCTGCACAAATGTGCCGTTCGGCTGCTGTATGAAGAGCTTAGCGGTATCACCGGCAGCACCACCCATAAAAAAGTCTTCCAATCCATCACCATTTACATCGGCTACTGCCAGTTTAGGCCCTTCGGTCGAAAGCATTTTTGGGATAAGGCGCTGCTCATCAAAATCCTTGTAATCATTTTCCTTGTGATAGATGTCGCCCTTCGCTACCGATGCCGTTACATTTTGATAGTAAGGCCTTACTTTAACAGCCTCCGGTTTGAATACCAAATTAGCATCTGTTTGCTTCAAAGTAAGCATAGTGTTGGTAGCTACGTGCTGCAACACCTGCATTTTCATATTGGGCCAAATCACCCTAACACTATCAGCGGTTTTGACGCTGCCCATACCAAAGTTCATTACCGGGTCGCTGCTGCTTTCAAAGCCGCGGGTAGGCATCTCTTCCAGCAGTTGCTGAGTACCTTTAGTGTAGACTATCACCTTTGCTCCTACCCCTAAAGTATTCATGCCATTACCTTTAAGCTTTACTTTGAGATACCGGGCATGCGTTCTTTCTGAAGTCATGTTGCGGTATACAAAGGCGGTACCGTTTTCATTGTTAACAACCAAGTCCAGATCGCCATCGCCGTCGAGGTCGCCGTAGGCAGATCCGTTGCTGAAGCTTGGCCTGAAAAACCCAAGATTCTGCGATTCATTCTTAAACTGTAGATTTTTCTGATTCACGAAGCCATAGCTGGTAATGGGTGTTTTAGGCATTTTATCCAGCAACTTTTTAGCTTTAAAGCCGCCCTTCCTTACCTGATTCATCACCTCATCACTGCTGAAATAGGTCAGAAAATCCTGATTGGTCAAATCTCTGCTGATCCCGTTGCTTACAAAAAGATCCTTCCAGCCGTCGTTATTAAAATCAAAACATAGCGCGCCCCAACTCCAGTCGGTCGCGTTAACGCCGGCCAGGCAGGCTATCTCGCTAAAAGTGCCGTCGCCATTATTGAGCTGCAGGCAATTGGAGGTAAACTGATGGTGAAAGCTATTTTTGAGCTTGGCGTTGTACACATCGTACTCGTCAAACTTGGTGGTAGTTTTAAGGCGATAGTCACCTTCCGGAAGCATGTCTGTAGTAAAAATATCCAGGTAGCCGTCGTTGTTAATATCAGCGAGGTCTGATCCCATTGAGGATAGGCTCATGTGGCCGATAGCACTGTCGCTGATTTCTTTGAACTTACCGTTATGCAGGTTCTGATAGAGGTAATCGTGTTCAAAAAAGTCGTTAGAGATGTACATATCATCCCAGCCGGTATTAAAGAAATCGCCGGCTTCCACGCCTAAACCGAAACCTATTTCGCTGCCATAGATACCAGCTTGTGCGCTGATGTCTGTAAACTTACCGTTATCGTTGCGGTAAAAGCGGTCGCCGTTGATGGGGTCCCTTACATTGCGCTGGTCGCGGTTGTAGCCAAAGCTGCCAATTGGCCGGTAACTGTTATTGAGTACAAAGCAATCCAGATCACCATCGTGATCAAAATCGAAAAATATGGCCTGGGTAGAAAGTCCCTTATCGGCCAGCCCATATTGTTCGGCTTGCTCCTTAAAAGTTCCGTCCTTTTGGTTGATGTATAGCTCATTGGCCCTGTCGGCGCCTTTCATGCCGCCACTGTTGGAAACGTAAATATCCAGCCAACCATCGCCGTTAATGTCAACCATGGTTACGCCGGTGTGCCAGCGGTGATAGCCCTTAAGACCGGCTTTGGCTGTTACATCTTCAAACTTCCAGTTGCCTTTGTTGAGGTAAAGCTTGTTTTCGCCCTGGTTGGCCGTAAAGAAAATATCAGGTCGACCGTCGTTGTTAACATCGCCAATGGCAACGCCACCTCCGTTATAAAAGTTGCGGTAATTAAATACGTTGAATTCACCGTCGTCGACTACTTTGTTATTGAAAGTAATGCCCGTGGCAGCAGACGGCTGTAGTTGGAACAAGGCATCTGCCGGATCTGAGGTTTCAGCATGATGGCAAGATAAAAGCAGGACAGAAAATAATAAAATCAGGGATGCAGATAAAAGTAGTTTCATAACACGCTAACTCTCCAAAGCAAAATAGCAAAATGGAGCGGTAAAAATTACCGCTCCATTGAAATGTGTTAAAATCCTTTAATTCTATTGATAGCCAGGATTCTGCGTAAGATTTGGGTTTTTCTGTAAAGCTTCTGTTGGGATAGGGAACAATTTGTAATGGGTGTCCGCGTCGGCAGGCTTAAACTGTTTTTTATCGCCGAAGTGACCGAAGCGAATCAAGTCTTGCCTTCTCCAGCCTTCCCACACAAATTCACGACCGCGCTCTGCCAGTAAACTGTCTGCATTAAATGCTCCTGCATTGAAGTTGGCGAGCCCTGCACGCTGACGTACAGGTGCGGTATAAGTTAACGCACCAACGGTATTACCCAACCTCATTAAACATTCGGCCTTCATGAGCAATACGTCTGAGTAGCGGAATAAGGCAAAGTCGGCATCCTGGCTTTGTGAGCCTGGAGTTAATTGCCATTTCTGCTGGCGTACGCCATCATATTCGGTGGCGGTATATAAGTTTGTTACCTGTGGTCTGAAATTGAGCACCAGCGAACTATCGCTACCACGTGTAGTTAACGGCGTTACACCATCAGCAGCATATTGGATACCTGCCTGCCAGCCTTTTTTACGGGTGTCGGCATTATTGAATGATCCATAGTAATCGGCATTAGCACAGAAACCGTTCCATGGGCCTCCGGTGCTACCCCAGTTATATTTGGCGGCTTGGTTGTAATGGAAGGTCATCATCTGGATCTGTAAACCAGGAGCGTAAATATGATCGTAAGGAATTACGAAGATATTCTCAACAGAATTTGTGTTGTTGCTCGAAAAGTTATCCAGGAAGTTAGGCTGCAAGGAATAACCTGCAGTCATTAATGAATCACAGTATTGAGAACAAGCCTGGTAACCGCTGTTATCTGTTGAACCAGTTATTGCATTCTGATTCAAATACAACTTAGCCAGCATAAAGTAGGCACCCCATTTATTTAAACGACCATACTGTGATGGATCTGCTGCGGGGGTTTTTGAGCTTAATAATGGCCCGTTGGTTTTTAACTCTGATACCAGAAAGTTAAATACGTCTGTTGCAGAGCTGGTTTTTACTGTACTCGCGTCGGTAGCTGATGAAGTGATCAGCGGTACGTTACCGAAATTATTTAACAACAAAAAGTAAAAATAGGCACGCAGCGTTTTCAATTCAGCAATATAAACACCCGCGCTGCTTGATCCCGAAGCTTGCAGTAGGCCAATGGTGATGTTGATGGCTCCAATGGTGTTATATGCGTTGTCCCAGGCGCCGGAGATATTACCATGAGCGGGGGTGTAGGTGTGCAGCCATAATTGCTGCCAGATACCACCGTCTGCCCAGTCGCCGCCGATACGGCCCGGAACTATCAATGCATCAGTTGTTTCCTCCGAGGTAAGCAACATAGCATTGTTCGCCGTTAAGCCCTGAAGTTTAGTATAAGCGCTTAAAACAATTGATTTGAGATATGTCTGGCTGGCAGTGCCCTTACTAAGTAACACCGAATCTTGAGCAGGAACCAGCTCCTTCTTACATGACATATAGACCATGCTTGAAAGGAGGATCGCCAGCGTTAAAAATGTTTTCCGTTTCATATATAATATGATTTATGGTTATTTAAGATTAAGATTAACGCCAAAGGATAATTCGCGGGCGCGGGGATAAAGAGTTCTTACATCAATGCCAGCCTCACCTCCGGTAACATTGGTAGAGAGTTCTGGATCAAGACCTTTGTAGCTTGTAAAAGTATAGAGGTTGTTGCCGGCTACATATATATACAGTTTATCTATATATCTGTTTTCGTGGATCTTAAGGTTATACCCTAAAGTAACGTTCTGTACTTTGAGGAATGAGGTACCCTGCAACCAGAAAGTAGACGGCTCTGATGAACTTGTAATATGATACTTGGCGGCATCAGTTAAAACACCATAAGTACCCAGCTTGGTTAAGCTGGTATAGTCCATATAGGTTTCGTTAAAGCCATGGCTGCCGTATTGCCCGCGCAGAAAGAGCGTTAAAGTAAGATCCTTGTAGTTGAAGTTGCTGGTAAAGCCATAGGTAAACTTAGGGTCGGTAGTATAGTACATTCTGTCCTTGGTGCTGCCGTTGTCAGCATAGTTTAACAAGCTTACGTCGCTAACCGCGGTTCTGGTACCATCAGCATTATACTTCCAGAACAATTGTTTGCCATTAGCATCCTGGCCAGCATATCCGGGCAACAGCAAGGTGCCAACCGGGAAACCAACCTTAAGATAACCTACCTGCGAAATGGCGCCGCTGATACCTAAACCTGATGTAGTTCCAACATTAGTTTGCGTAACATTAAATGTTGTCCCGGCAAAATTTCCGGACAGATTTATTATTTTATTGCGATTGATGGACATATTGGCTCCTGCGGTCCATGAAAAATCTTTCCCTCTTACTATAGGAGCATTAAGGGCAAATTCCCAACCTTTATTGCTCAGTGAGCCCACGTTTGCCAGAATAGTGGAAACGAAGAATTTACCTCCGGTTGGCACGGTATAAGTGTAAAGCAAGTGATTGGTCCTTGAATCATAATAGTCAACAGAACCATTTAAACGGCCGTTGAAAAGAGAGAAGTCAGCGCCAATATCTGTTGTAGATCTTACTTCCCACCTTAAATCGGCGTTAGGATTTTGTGTAAGGAAGTTTGAGGCCAACCATGAGTTTGTAGAAAGATCAAAGTACGGTGAACTTGAACCTAACAAAGCTTGTGAGTTGAGTGGCGAAATAGCGTCCTGATTACCAACTTCACCCCAGCCGCCGCGTAGCTTTAAGGTACTGATCCAACGAACATCTTTCATAAAATCCTCACTGCTGATGTTCCAGGCCGCATTTGCAGATGGGAACACACCTGATTGGTTATTTAAACCTAACTTTTGCGACCAATCATAGCGAATGTTGCCGGTAATATAATACTTGTCGTTATAACTATAATCTGCGCGGCCGAAGTAAGAGTACAGCTTGTAGCCGTAATCGTAGGAGTTGATATCCTTACCCGCCGCAACAATGTTACCAGCACCTATATTTTCATTTGGCAGATTGATGCCGTTAAAGCTGTGCGTCATTACCCTGAAACCTGTGTAATTGAACTGGTTCCCTTCTGTACCTACCAGCACATTAAGTCTGCTCTTGCCAAAAGTATTCTTGTAATTAGCTGTAGCGCCGTAAGTAAGTATGGAGGTGGAAGTGCTGCCCTTGTCCACATCGCCATCACCCTGATCAACCAATGTGGCGCCTTGCCTGTCAATTAAACCACTCAATAAAGTAGATGGGGGTAAATACAAGTTAGTGTTGGAGCGCCCCAAAGACCCGTTCACATACGGACTAATGGTAAGTCCCTGTACCGGCACATAATCAAGCTTCAGATTACCCAACATGTGGTCAACAACGCCGGTATTGGTAACATAAGCCAGGTGAGGTACCGGGTTTGTCTCCTGCGTATTGTTAATATACTGATACTCACCTGAACCTGCCGGGTCACGCAGACTGAGTACCGGTGGTACGCTGGCTGCAAACAGGAAAGCAGAGGAGTCTACATAGTTGGCATTAATATGTGAACCAGAAAAGTTCATCGTAATGGTCAGCTTGTCATCAAGTGTTTTTTGGTCATAGTTAAACCTTGCATTGAGGTTCTTAACTTCTGACGTAAGCGCGATACCCTGCTGGTCAATGTAGGTAACAGAAGCGCGGTAATGGCTCTTATCTGTACCGCCTGATATGGCCAGGTTCTCATTATGCGTAAAACCGGTACGGGTTATTTCTTTAAACCAATCGGTATTTGCGCCCTGATCACTGGTAGTCGAAGTACCGGTAGGCATGGCCTTGTTGTAATAGCCCTGATAAGCCGCCAGATACTGGGACCTGTTCATGAAAGAAACAAAATGCTCGGGCGATTCAGAAGCGATATAACTGTTGAAGGAAACCTGGGTTTTGCCGGCTTTGCCTGTTTTGGTTGTCACACTGATAACACCGCCAGCAGCACGCGAGCCGTAGATCGCCGCCGCAGAGGCATCTTTCATGATGTCAAAGGATTCAATATCATTAGGCGAAACGGAGTGGATGTCTGCTCCTACCACACCGTCAATTACGTACAGTGGATCATTACCACCAGAGAGCGAACCGGTACCCCGAATACGAACGGTGGCCGGGCTGGTAGGGTCGCCGGTAGCGGTGGTAATCACTACGCCTGCGGCCTTGCCCTGTAATTGTTGTAATGGGTCGGTCGTTACACCCTGAACAAAGTCGGTTGAAGTGATCTTGGCTACAGCACCCGTCAAATCTTTCTTACGAACAGTTCCGTAACCAACAACTACAACATCACTCAGTGCAGTTGATGAGCTTTCCAGCGAAACGCGCAATGGTTCGCCGGTGATGGCTACTTCCTTTTTATTGTAGCCTAAAAATGAAATAGTCAACGTTTTTATGGCTGACGGAACAGACAATCTGAAATTACCGTTAGCATCGGTAACGGTACCGATAGTGGTGCCCCTGGCGGTTACCGTAACCCCGGGTAATGGCGAACCATCTTTAGCGTCTGTTACCTTACCTGTTACAGTTACGTTCTGAGCTTTTGCAGCCAGTGCAAACATGCAAAAAAGGATAAAGCAACTTACTTTAAGTAAATCTTTTAATTGCATAAAATAGTGGGTTGAGTGGTTATTGATAATTAGTGACTGGTGGATTGAACTAACTCTTTACGCCGTAAAGAGTGATAGTCCTTTGTTGTGAGATTGTGAGATTCATTTTGGACATATTTTAGTTGATTGGTTAGCTTCAAAAAATGACATTACCTGCCGGTTGATTTTCTGTAAAGGTTTAGGCGTAAGCAAAAACAATCTTTCCTATTCTTCAACTGAAAGACTTATGTTTTGCAATAAAAAAATTATTAGTACGGTTAATTGGTTCGTCTAAAATCGGGTTATGCCACTGCTAAATAAAAAATGTAATGGCCCGCAATTTTGCTTTCTCGGCAACTGTGTAACAAAGTAATAAAGACGCTATAATATTACCTATTAGTTTTTTGAGAATATAAAAATAAACGGCCTTATATAAATACATTGCACTAATAATCAGAATGTTATAAAATACAAGATCGGTAAAAATATAAGCGATTTTTAACCTTTAAATATGATTTTTTAACATTTTAACCATATTAAACAGTGCTTTTGCCGGGTACAAAGAGGAGTTTAGAAAAATGAGTTTAGGGTAACTACATTATCAAGGTCAGTCGCCGCTCATTTTAATATTTTCAACGGCTTTAATGGCCATAATTTTTTGATCAAATTGCTCGCCATTTACAAGGGCCCGCGCCTTGATCCGCATCTTATATACGTAAATGGTATTGACCGAATATTGGAGAATGTTGGCGATGGTTTCATTGTCGTTGATGCCCAATCGCATTAAAGCAAAAATTCGAAGATCTGTTGTTAAGGCCTCATGATCCTTGGGCCATATCTGGTCTTCCTTTTTAAACAAGGAATTAAAAGTCGAGATAAAATTAGGGAAGATTTTAAGGAAAACGTGATCGAATGTATAAAACAAGCCTTCTCTTTCCTTTTTAATATTGATCTCGTTGACAGACGCAAGAATCTCATCAAATCTTTTGGTGATCACCCGGCGTTCAATCCCTCGTTTTAGCTTTTCCAGTTTAAGGATATATCCCGATATGACGTCAAAGAAATAGCCTATATATTCTTCTTTAATATGGGTATCTTCTTCGAGTCGTATATTTATTCGCTCCAGCTGTGCATTTTTTTCTTCAATAATCTTTTCCTTAACCTTTACACGCTTAAGCTGAATAAATACGATGAAAGAGATCAATGAAATCAGGGTTGCGACGGCCGCTATGGACAACAAATAAATAAGAAACCGGTTCTTTTCGTTCTCTGCCACCAGAATCTCCTGTTTGGCAATGATAGGTAAGACGGCACCTATCTTAACTTTACGCAGCCTTGCTCCATAAAAGTCGGCATCGTCCATGGCTTGCTGCATAAAAGTATAGGCGTCTTTAATATCGCCATCCTGATACAACTGCTGTCCCAGCATAAATATGGCGGTAGTTTCTTTGGTAGATGAACGTATATCATTGATAGCGCCAATGGCCATTAATATGGTGCGCTCTTCGTTTTGTGCAGGTTTATGATAAAAGAAGCTAAGACCGGTGGCTACCATTGCCCGCTGATGATCGGTAAGCTGATAGTTTTTAAGCAGATCGATATAATAAGGGCTGGGCTCGCCGAATTGGTTAGCCACCACCTGTTTATTGCCCATGTAATACAACCGTTCAAAAGAATTTGGTCTGGAAAGCATAATGGCCGAATCAATAAGCCGGATGGCCTCCTTTCGGTCAAATGGCGCGTAAGTCTTATCACTGTTGTAGTCGCCAAGATCTGAGTAAGTTCTTGATTTGATGGAATAATAGTCGATCCGGGAGGCATCATCAAGGGTAGCCGGATCAATTTGACTGAGACATTCGAATGTTTCTTTGAACATTCCGGCCGATAGCAACAGAAAGCTTACCTTGATTTTGCTCTTATTAAGCCTGGATGCGTTGTTGGTAGCCTTACTGATGTTAAGCAGCTTTTGCGTATACACATATGCCGAGTCGAACTGATAAACCTTGTATTCTTCGTAAAGCGCCGAACAAATATTATACTGAGCATTAAGATCACCAGCTGCTAATGCACCAAGTTTTGTTTTTAACCGTTTTATCCGAATTTCCTTTTCATCGTCATACGCTTTCTTATGCGAAAGCTCTGCATGAAGCTGATTTAAAAGACTGTCCCTCTTTGATTCGGAAAATCCGCAATAGGAATAGCATACCAATAGCAGTAATGGTATAAGAATTCTCATAATATAGTGGTTTATCTTGGACGTTCTAAGCTAACTTTTTAAAGTCAGAATTGAAAGCGCTTTTGATAAACCAACTTATAAAAAAATTAATTTTTAAACAACCAGCGTAACTTGGTATTTAAAACCTAGGGTTGTTCTGTATGATAACGATTAATAAGGTCAAGCAGTATACCGTTCGTCCACCCAAAACCATCCTGTAACGGATATTCCCCACCGCCGGCTTTCAGTCCGGTATCCACAACATTATATTTTTCCATGAGCTTGCCCGTTGCATTAAATACCGAAATATTGGTATTGATCCATTTAACCGCAATGTCTCGCGCAAGCCCAACCTGTTTATATTTGGCCAGCCCGTCAATCGTGATATACTGTAGCGGAGCCCACGCATTAGGGCTGTCCCACTGCTGGCCAGAACGTTTGAGCGTGGTAACCAGGCCGCCATCTTTTAAAAAGTCAGTTTTTATCCCCGCGACAAGTCGCTTCATCTGTAGATCATTGGCAATATGAAACTCGAGCGGGTAAACGCCAGCCAGCGTAACATTAGGCGTAACATGTCTTTGTTTCCAGTTATAATCCATAAACCAGCCATATTTTTCGCTCCAGGCATATTTAAGAATTGCTTTTTTACGGTCATACGCTTTTAACTCAAAGTTACGGTAACCGGCCATGTCGCCTTCCAGTTTATAGGCTTTGGCAATGGTTTGTTCCAGGTGGTAAAGCAGGCAATTTAAATCGACGGGAATAATATCGGTAGTCCGGATACTCTCCAATTTGCCGGTAGTATCAAACCAACGGGTACTAAAATCCCAGCCGGACTCAGCCGCCGCCCGTACATTACGATAAAACACAGCGGGCTTTTCTTTGGTGAGTTTGGCTGCTTCTACATCCTTTTTAAAAGATTCTTCGCGGGGCAGGTCAGATTCATCCCAATAGCGGTTTAAGATCTCACCTTCAGGCATCCGTACTGCATTGCGGTAGGCTTCTCCGGGCTTTAGCTTTTCTGCGCCGCGCATCCAGAACTTGTATTCTTTTAAAAGTTCCGGCTGGTATTTGGTTAAAACCTGTTCACCGTCATCCTCGGCCAGCAGATCGATCATCATGGCAAAAAATGGTGGCTGCGAACGTGTTAAATAATAGGTCCGCGTTCCGTTGGGAATAAAGCCATAGGTATTAATAAGGTAGGCAAAATTATTGATCATATTTCTGATGATCGCCGTTTTATGACTTTGCTGCAGCCCAAGCATTGTAAAATAAGAGTCCCAGTAATAGGTTTCCCTAAAACGGCCACCAGGGACAATAAAATCGTAAGGTAATGGTAACAGGGATGAGTATTTGGTAGCGGTAGTATGCTTACGATAGAGCACCTGCCATAGGGTATCAACATGTTTGCGGATGCCTAAAGAAATATCAGTCTTAAAAGTGGTATCGGCGGGCGGAGGAACAATAAAGTTGTCGTAAACAAATTTCCGCAGCTCAAAGCCGGGTTTCTGTTTCTGTGCCTGATAATCACGCACAATCTGTGCCGGATCACGCCGGGGAGTAGCATCAACAAAGGTTTTGTTATCGGGAAAGATGTCAGACATCTGGACGTCCTCAAATAGTCCGGGCAATAACTGCCGGGGCGTTGGTAGCTGAGCCCAGGCAATATTAAACAGAAAAACGACCAGAAGCGTCGAAAAAATTCTCTTCATCTGCTAACAGGATAATTGGTTATGGAGCCTAAATATAATCGGCTTAAAAACCATTAATGGGGCTTTATGGTTCTCCCTCTTGGCTGTTTAGCAAAAATTTAACAAAAAGTTTCTATCCCCCAACATAATAGGCTATTAAACAGCTGATTAAAAAAATCACTAAGCCAATTTATATAACATTTTATTTAGTTATTGAGTGTACTTTTATCGCTCCGACGACGGCTAATTTGAGGCAAACGATCGATAGAATAATAAATATCAACCTCCTACTTATTTAATTAGCTTGCGACCCGCAAATCGCTTTTAAGGATTTTTACTAATTTCAAAACCGTAAACCTGATATTATGAACCGCTTTAAACTCTTTGTCGCCCTTTTTGCGATCCAGTTATCTCTTGTTTGTACTGCCATGGCCCAAAAGCAATTTAAGGTACTGGTAGTTACCACTACCCGCGGCTTTCATCACGAATCTGTACACGCAGGTTACCTTGCCCTGCAGGAGCTTGGCGTAAAACACAATTTTGATGTGGTTTTACTGCAGGCTCCGGACAGCTTTAATGACGATTACCTGAAGCAGTTTCAAGCCATTGTATTTTTAAATACTACCGGCGATATTTTTGACGACAAGCAGCAAAAAGCTATGGAACACTTTATAGAAGCAGGTAAGGGCTTTGTGGGTATCCACAGCGCTTCTGATACGGAGTATGACTGGGACTGGTATACTAAACTGGTTGGCCGTATGTTTCATATTCACCCTGCTATTCAAACAGCCAGGCTTAAGTTGACAAACAATAAATTCCCAGGCCTGCAAGGCTTTGAAGGCGACCGCCTGTGGACCGACGAATGGTATGAGTTTGGTCCGGAAAAAACAGCGGGACTTAACTATATACTTGCTGTCGACGAATCGAGCTATAACCCTAAGGCCGACTGGGGCCCGCGTGGAAAAGGCGAAGGTATGGGTAAGTTTCATCCTATTGCCTGGTATCACGAGTACGATGGCGGTCGTGCCTTCTATACTGCGCTAGGCCACATGCCTACAGATTTTAGCGACCCCGATTTTCTTAATCACATTTACGCAGGCATATTTTGGGCAGCAACAGGGAAGAAATAACTCATCAATATAGCATGCACGCATAGCGTAATAAATACCGAAAGGTAGGATTGAGCATTAGGTACCTTTAGATTTTTGGAAAACAATCGCAAATTTCAGCGGTTGTCTATTTATTCTATCGCTTAAAAATCTTTAGTTTTTTTTCTGTAGGAAAAGAAAAAATTTCCTTAAATTTAATATCAGATACTGTTAATGTGAAACCTTTTAAAACCCATGGTTATGATTGCATTAATTTTGTTCTCTCTTTTAGGTGTTGCTGCGATCAGCTTCATCGCCCGGACATTGTTTGACATGATCAGTCACCACCATTGGTAGGAACCGCGGTAAGGTGCAAAAATCACTCCTATTTTTGTCCGTTTAAAACGGCTCTTCTTATAAGAGCGCTCCAAAAAAGAAAAGCTTGCATAAAGTACAACGTACCTCTGCAGGCTTTTTTTATGCCAAATAGCCATGCAAGTACCAGCGTTAAACCAAGCTCAGTATATACCCTATCAGCGCGCCGCCTAAAATTATCCAGGCGGTATTGAGTTTGGGTAACAGGTAACTTACCACAAATCCCAATACAGCAATGCACACCGATTGCCAGCCGGTAACCACAGTTTTGGTTAATACAAGACAAACATTTAGTATAAGTGCAATTGCTGCCACGTTTACTGCGTCCAGGAAGGCAGATAATATTTTAGACTTCCGCAAACGGAAAACCAACGGATTAAGCAGTCCTACAAATAAGAAAGATGGAAGGAAAATGCCAACTGTTCCTGCTATCGCTCCGCGCCAGCCGGCAATTTGCCAACCAATAAAGCTGGCCGAAGAAAAAACAGGACCAGGTGTAAACTGCCCCACGGCAATGGCATCTGTAAGTACTTGTCGCGAAAGCAGGCCATTCTTTACCAGTTCATTGTCTAAAAAGGCAAATAGGACATACCCACTACCATAAAGTATTGCGCCGATCTTGAGGAAAAGCCAGAACACGGCCCAGGCTGAAGGTGCTATGGCAGGCAGCGCATTGCGTTTTTGCCCGGCCCAATAAAGTATCATTCCTAAAATACCACAGCCAAATAACACAATCACCTCATTAACCTCCAGCAGCGCTAAAACAACCGCCAATACCCCAATTAGTGCAAGCAACCAATTTTTAACAGCTTTTTTGCCAAGCCGAATCATCAAGGCAACAATAACGCCAATAATAGCCGGCTGAATGCCGTAAACATAGGGCCTTACCTGGGGCAGACTACCATACGAATGATAGGCCCAGGCGAAAGCACAGGTAATAAATACTGCCGGCAAGATAAAGCAAGCACCTGCTACCAGCAGTCCTTTTAAACCTGCGCGTTCCTGGCCACAATGGAGAGCCATCTCCGTAGAATTTGGGCCTGGGATAAGGTTAGTTGCGCCGAGCAGATCGAGGAAATGGGCATGATCCATCCAGCGCCGTTTCCGGACAATCTCTTCCTCCATCATGGCAATATGAACCGCGGGACCACCAAAAGCCGTGAAACCGAGTTTTAGAAAAACACGGGCCACTTCTTTAATACGTAAAGCTTGATCAGGAAATTTTGGGCGTGAATTGGGCAAGCTCATAAATGCCGAAAGATTTCTCAATGTCAGCCACTTTCTCCACCATGCCCTCAAATCCGCTCTTCCCAAACAGCTTATGCTCATTATTCTCAAACTCTTCTCCTAACGCATCATACTCGTGATGAGATACGATCTTTCTGAACGCCGGAAACAAAATGGTGTCCTCACGTGCCTCGTGTGGCCGGTACATGGTATTAAAATCCGTTAAAAGTTTAACCACCTGCTGTTTTTCTGTGGCAGACGGGTGCTGCGATTTAGTGAGTTGCATCAACTGATCGGTGATTGCGCGACCGGCCTTGTGCTGGGTCAGCAATGTTTCCACCAGATCGGTGAGCTGATTTGCTTTGCGAAAACGCGGGAACAGATAATTTTCCTCCTGCTTTTCATGATAATCTTCTACAAATGTGCGTATAATACCGGCTGAATTTGCCAGCGCTTCAATTGGGAAGTTTTGGTTAGCCATTAATAGAACTCTGCAGTGATCATATATGAGCAGGATACGGTTAAGCAGGCCATGCTCCTGCATCAAATCTTCGGGCGGCGAAACTTTCTGATCCTCATCCTCGTCTTCCTTGCAGGCAGACAACAAACTGATGCCAGCCACTGAACCAATGGCCGCAGCCCTGATGAAATTGCGACGTTGTTGATTATTGTTTTCCATTATAGTGATTTTGACAGGTAGTTGCTGAATATTTTATTGCTTATAAAACTATCAAATTTAATGGGTTAGCGCAATTGGATTCATTAAAGCGCAAGCAAAATGACTGATAAACGACGACGGCTTACTTTATTGGGAGCAACTATTTCCTCACCTCATAAAGCAACTCAACCATCCCATTTTTGTAGGCTGTCACCTGTTTCAGATGCAGAATTTGTTCTTGCCCAATGTGATCAAAAAACGGTTTCCCATCGCCTAAAATAATCGGCATAATTGATACCCTTATTTCATCAGCCAATTTTAAATGGATCAGGTCCTTAGCGATTGCCGCACCGCCAACCATCCAGACATTCCTGTATTTGGGTTGCAGTTGCTCATTAACAAGTGTAGTTATATCGCCGCAATAAAATTGAATATTCGGCCGGTCGGCCGCTAAATTTCTATACGTTAATACAAGAGTTGGAATATCTCCGTAGGGCCATCCATAAGTTTCGGATAGCTCCAGCGCATGTTCATAAGTGCGCGAACCCACTACATAGCAGTCTATGGTTTTCAGAAATTCCCCGATTTCTTGTTGAGAAACAACAATCCCTTTCTCATAATGATCCGGCGTCTCAAACCAGGAAATACTATTATCCCTTTTCGCGATCAACCCATCAAGGCTGGATACCATGTGGATAGTTAACTTAAATGGGGCCGTTGTCATGGTAATGAGATGATGTTTGGTATATGAACTCCCTTAAATTTCGTAAAAAGATCGATGGGACAAAAACTATTTTGACAAAGCAAGGCTGAAAAAGGCGACCGAAGATTCTTTTTTTTAACCCTCTTCCTTTCTCATTAATTTTAATTACATTGGTTTTATTAAATTATATCTACCTAAAAAACAGCCACTTCAAAAAAGGCTCACTCATTAAACCTTAAACCACAATCAAAACTATGCTTAACTATCAGGTAACCGGCGATAATGATAAAACGATCATTTTCGTCCATGGCAATTCACAAGCCTTGCAGACATGGGATTATGTTATCAAAGAAGATGCATTAACGAATTATAGTAAGATAGCGGTGGATTTACCAGGTCATGGGTTGTCATTTCACAGTGCTCAACCCGCAGTAGATTATACACTGAAAGGCTTCGCTGCACAATTAATGGATTTCCTAAAAACGTTCCCGGATAAAGAATACATTTTAGTAGGAACCTCCCTCGGAACCAACCTGATTGGCGAACTAACGCCTTTCCCTAAAAATTGTAAGGGCGTTTTCCTACTGGCGGCTATGGTGGCTTCCGCCGATAGCCAGGTGGGTCAGATAGTGCAGGCTAACCCAGCGGCTAATGCAGCCTTCACGGCTTCGCCTTCCGACGCAGAAATTGACGCCTTTGTTTCCAATGCGCTCTTTATTAATGACAGCGCCAAGGTTGCTGAGTATAAGCGGGAGTTTACGTCCACCGATCCCAGCGTTCGCTCCACGCTGGCGACAAGCATTGGTAGTCGCGGTTGGGTTGACGAAATAGCCAATTTAAATGCTGCCGATATTCCCATCGGGGTTGCGTATGGCAAAGAAGAAAAGCTTGTTGTTACAGACTATCTTCATTCAACCGATTTAAAGCTTTGGTCAGATCAAATATTTTCAATTGATAACGCGGGCCATGCCGCTCATGTTGATCAGCCTGACGCTACTGCCAATTTAATTGCAAAGTTTGCGGAGGCAACTTTGTAAAAAAGCAAATGCACCTTGCCGGTGACAACACCGGCAAAGGCGGAGAAACAAGAAAGATAAGTTATGGGGATAGTCGCTGGGGCGTCCAACAAATCTCAAACTGCGTATCTTTGCCCGATAGCGAGCATTAAACGCAGGTTATGGAAACAGCAACAACAAACCTCTACAAACTAGCATTAGGGCTAAGCATATTCACCATTGTTTACAACACAGTGGAGGGCTTGGTTTCGGTATTAATGGGCGCACATGATGAAACGTTGACGCTGTTCGGTTTTGGCCTGGATAGCATAATTGAGGTTATATCCGGCATCGGCATTTTCTTAATGGTGCGGCGGATACAAAATAAGCCCGACAGCCACAAAAGCAGCGGCGAGGTAACTGCCCTCAAAATTACCGGTTACTCTTTTTATGCGTTGATCGCTTTGCTGATTGTCAGTTCAATAGCTGCTGTCATTACACATCACCACCCGATCAGTACATTTTGGGGTATTGTGATAGCCACTATTTCGATTACCGTTATGTTGGTTCTGGCCCGCCTAAAAATCAACACTGGCCGCAAGCTCAACTCCAAGGCAATCATTTCAGACGGGAATTGTACCATGGTTTGCGCCTATATGTCTCTGATATTGCTGGCCTCAAGCCTGGCCTACCAATTTTTGCATTGGGCCTATCTAGACGTAATTGGCAGCCTCGGCCTGTGCTGGTTCTGCTATAGCGAAGGTAAGGAAGCATTAGAGGGTGCGGGAAATATTGAGAAGACGGGGTGTTGTTGTTAATGCAGGGTAAGATTTTGCTGGTGGCGATGCAGGCAAGGGCGGCAACTTAAATTATCGATTCCCTTAAAAAATGTGCAGCTTCCTTTAACGGCAGTGACTCCGAAACTGCTCAATTACTTTTAAAATATCATTTGTCATGTATTCACTGCGGAGAAAAATTGATTTTATATCACCCCGAAAGTAATATCTATGATTAACAAATCTTATCGCGTAAAAGTTAAAAAACAGCTTTTCTACTTTTATAAATTGATCTGCTGGAAGAATCCGCTTCCAAAGAAACTTTTCTATCACAAACTCTTGAGCGTTGTATTTAACATTAGCGAATAAATAAAAATAACCATTTATCAACACAGCAATTAATAAAAAAAAGAGCATGATATAAATGGTCACACCTAATAGTAAATTTAGCGCGATAAATAAAAAGGAAAATGATAAAGCCAGAATTTGGTAGGCTTTGGCAATTCTAAGCCCGATAAAATCATATTTAATCATATTTACGTCTGATTAGTGTACCAGAAGCGTACTTCGCATCAATAAAATTCCCCTATAATGTCCCGCAATCAAAAAAGCCTTCAGCTTTTCGCTAAAGGCTTTCTGTTTTTTTAGTAGCCGATAAGTTACCAAAGTCGAACACTTTTGTAGATGATTTACTACTTACTTCAACTTTAAGTGATGAAAATGTTTGTTTAACTTTTGTATAGTACGGGCAATTATAATATACAGAGGGGAAGCTTAATCGCTAAAGTTTGGAATCGTAGAAGGAAGCAACTAAATAGCCCTCTGTATATTATTATATGTAATTAGCAATAATTTCTTCTATATCGAAAGGAGTGGTTCCTTCATCTACGGCAAAGATATGTTTTGCTTCTTTAATATTTACTACTTGCCTGCCTCTTGCCCGAATATGCAAGTCAAATAAATCGTACAAATTTGGCTTTACGAGAGACATCATTGATTTGGCAATGATGGTAATGGACGACATATTATTATAGACATTGTTACTATAATAAGGATTAGCTTTTAATGAAATATCAGTCCAATAGACTTTCCGCTCTGATAAATCAATCATTAACGGTATTGATATTTTAGAATTACTTGTTAAATCAAATTTATTTATCACGGTTTTTGGCTCATAAATTTCGCCACTATTGGGCGTCTGTCGCATCATAAATCCGGCAAAACATTCAGGTAATTCAAAAAAAGGCTGGCTTGTAAAAGAATTTACGCTCATGACAAGAAATCGAATCCCGTTATTCAGGAAACTTGAAATATCAACATCAATAAACTCCGATGCTCCTTCAGGCGCAGATGTAATATCTCCACTATGACAACCGCCTAATGCCTTCAAATTATAATATGCAATGTCAGTTACATATTTATGATTTTCATCGAGCCCGATTGCGCTGAGGTCCAAATCCGTTCTGTGTTTGCCGTCTTTCCACCATATAAAAAACCTAACAGTATTACCATCGGGAAGATCAATCTTGCTACCCCGAGATATAGTTTTCAATGCCTTTGATGCCGATCTGAGGGCAAATGGCACTGTAAAATTCTTTAGTTCTTCATCTATATAGCAGTTACCTAATTGGGGCTGCGTTTTATACTTTTCAATTAAAGCTGTTTCGCAGATGGAAATAACTTCAGAACATACCTCCTTATCTAATTTGGGTAAATTATATGTTATCGCTTTTGCTTGAAAAACATTTCCTTTTGGAAAAAATGTTCTTAATTCCGGATGATCATTCCTGTTTTTAAAATGAGCCAATAGTTGTAAAAGAACTGGGTTGGATACAGCAGCTGCAATGTTTCTAAATACTTCTAATACTGCTTCTGAATCATCTGCTAAACGCAGTAGATTATCCAATCTTCGGGCATATTCACCAGGTCTTGATTTTAAAAGGGCTATAGATATGTCCGTTTCTCGGGTAAGCAAACTCGATTCTATCTTACTATTGAAGGTTGTAAATGGTTTGTCATTTCTGATAACATCAAAAGCGGTAAAGCATTTGGTATATTTAGATTTATATTCAAAAGGATGCAACTTTTCGCCTAATCTCTTCCAGTTCTCAGCAAACCGAAGCATGTCTTCTGTTATTGTATTGCAATTTTCCAACAAGGCCAGCAACATTTTCCTTTGTCTTTTAGAAAATGATTTAAACTTTGAGTTTTCTGCTAAGCTTACATCTCCGCCTGACAATGCTATTGCTATTCTCAAAACATCTGTTGCTGTTTTTACATAACGCTCTATAATCTGCACGGAAGCAACAGTATGCTCAATAAGATAGGCGCAAACTGTAGAAAGATTTTCTTTAGAAGGAATATCGGTTGGTAAAAGGTCAATTATATTTTCTTTATAGGTTTTTACAAACCATAACAAGTCTTCCTTATCTATCTCCGAAACTGCAATTTTTGACCGCAATAATGTAGTAAAAATTGATTCAAAATCGCCGGCATCCCCAAGTGTAATTATTTTAATATCTATTTTATCGTCAAGCTTGGGCCTTTCTTGTTTTGGGTATTTAGGTAATATTCTAAGCCCAATCCAGTCGCCAAGGTAATGCATAGCGCCGTTAAAGTATAACTATGTTTGGGATACTTCCATCACTTGCCTCGGGAAGTTAGGGTACATCGGATTATACTCCACGTTGGCTCCAACTAATTGCTTTAAAGCAACAATTAGTTGATCGTAAAATATTTTTAACTCATTATAATATAATTTTGAAACCGCGGTAGCTAATTCAGGAGAGAGCGTGTAACCCAATGATTCAATGTTAATTAAAAGCGCAATTATATGACTCTTCTTAACATGTTGATTTCCAGCAGGAACAATAAGTTTAAGTTTTCGACGGAGATAAATTGAATTATTGATATGTCCAGGCATTTGTTAAAGTTAAAAAATTCCATAGCACATCGGCAATACCTGGCAATTAAAAAGCCTTCGGGTAACCACCCAAAGGCTTTCATAAAATTTTTCCAGAAATTCTCACCCACGTTGTTCCCAAGGTGGGTGATTAAGTAGCCCCGACGGGACTTTTAGCCGCAAGAATGCTATGTTATGGAGTATTATATGATGTTATAAAAATGGCCTCCAATATTACCATTTAAGCACCTTTTTGCCTACTTTTGTTATACGTCATTATGTTATAGTATTTGCAAACTAAGTAGAAAGTGATCAAATTCCGATCACTGATCATTTTTAACATGCCAGGCTTTAAACACACAATCAAACTCGTACTCCTTCAAACTGATGATATGAAAAGGAATACACCTATTCGTTGCTATGTCAGTTTTAACAATAAGCGATCGATCATTAACAGTGGTATAAGTGTAGAGCCACGACACTGGAACGCCCAGGGCCAGTGTCTTCGCCGGTCAGCAACGTTGCCCAGGGAGACATATGAAGAAGTAACCGACGGGTTAAAAAAAGCAGTTAATTGGATCGAAAGTGTTTTTGAATATTTAACTGAGAAATACCAGGCATTTCCAGACCATGAAGTTTTCAAAAGCACTTGCATTGCTACTATACAAAATAACGGTATTATACCAGGTAAAAAAAGTACAGCACCTGAACATACACTGTTTTCATACATTGATGACTTGATCAAGCGAACCGAATCCGGTAAACGAACTTTGAAGAACGGAGCCAGGTACGGCCATATTACAATAAAAGGGTATACCACTACTCTTAACCGGTTGAAGAGCCTGGCTACAAAGCAAGGAAAAAGCGATTATTCGTTTGAGGATATTGATCTTGACTTTTATAATGATCTCAGGGACTTCCTGCTCAATGAAAAAAACCTTTCTGATAATAGCTTTGGTACCGTAGTTAAAAATTTAAAGCTTTTCATGAATGAAGCTACTGAAGAAGGCCTCCACAACAACATTAAACATAAGTCTAAACGGTTTATTAAAGTGCAGCTCACTCCCGATAACGTCTATTTGAACGTTGACCAGTTGACAAAACTGGCTGATCATGACTTTAGTAACGATCCAAGGCTGGAGCGTGTTCGGGATCTGTTCTTGGTCGGATGCTGGACCGGCTTACGCTTTTCGGACTTTAGCAATATTAAACCTGAAAACATCAACGGTGATTTCATTCAGATTAGGCCGCAAAAAACCAAGTCGCCAATTGCCATCCCTATACATGCGAGTGTAAAAGCAGTAATGGCCAGGTATGCTGGCAAGACATCGAACTCCCTTCCTCCCGCAATATCAAATGTAAACATGAACCTCTACATAAAGGACGCATGCAAAGAAGCTGGCTTAACCGAGAAAGTAAGCCTAACCAAGACAAAGGGAGGCAAAGAGATTATTGAAACTGAGTCTTTATATAAATGGGTTTCTTCCCACACATGCAGAAGGTCGTTTGCTTCAAACATGTACCGAATGGGTGTGCCAACAGTAGCAATTATGGCCGTTACAGGCCATAAGACAGAGCGGGCGTTTTTCAGTTATATAAAGCTTTCACCTACAGAGAAAGCTCAGATTATGATGGAGGTTTGGAATAGGCAAGCAATGAAGGCGGTTTAAACCACATGTGGGGTGTGGGAAAGAACGATCGAATTTTATAATTAAAATGCTCACTGTAAGCAATCAGCAGAATAATTGTGGAGTTAGTTGTTTAATCATCAACATTGGCTAAAAATTTGCGTAGAAAAGCTTGACCATGGCGATAAAATGATATATTTATTAGACAAATAAATGAAGCCTAATACGGCATTTATTGCTAAAATTGTGCAAATTTAAAATGAGCCAATCAGATTTCATAAAGGAAATAGCAAAATACGGCCTGGAGAATGACCAGGACAAGCTTTTTATTGCCCTTAATGAACTCATTGATCATTCAAAAAAAACCAATAAGATCAATTTTGCATTACAGCTGCAATCACTTCTTAAAGATACTATCCGTCATCAGGCAAGCTCTTCTACGCTGGTTAAAGTTGGCTCACCGGCACATTATTTAAAAGAAGAAGATCGGGAGATTAATGAGTTCATCATTGAAAAATTAACTTCTGAATACAAGTTCGACAACCTGGTTTGCGATAAGGAGGTATTAGATGAGTTGAAGTTTTTTGTAAATGAACATCGTTCTATTGAGGTTTTACGCCACTATGAACTTCCGGTATCGAATAAAATACTTTTTTATGGACCTTCGGGTTGTGGCAAAACATTAGCGGCCTATGTGATGGCCGGGGAATTGGAAAAGCTGATGTTTGTAGTTAATCTTGGCGCTATTGTCTCATCTAAACTTGGCGAAACCAGTAAAAACTTAGCCAAGATCTTTAAAAGGGCATCAGCAGAAAACTGCATTATTTTCATTGACGAATTTGATAGTCTTGGCAAGGTTAGGGATTATAGCCAGGATCATGGTGAAATGAAAAGGGTAGTGAACACCATTTTGCAGTTATTCGATTATTTACCACAAGAAACTATCGTAATTGCAGCAACTAATCATGCTGGTATGATTGATGATGCGTTATTGAGACGCTTTGATAGTCGAGTTTCTTTTGACCTTCCGAACAAAGATCAAATAAAGGAAATTATTGATAAAACGCTAAATAATGAAACTTTTAAATTGGATAACCCGCGCGCTTTGAATGGAATAGTTGAATCCTGCCTAGGAATGTCCTATTATGAAATTCAAAAAACACTGATTAGCACCATCAAGCGGAGCCTATTTGACCAAGGTGACAAGATTAGCCGATTGATTCCTAAAATCCATACGAAAGTCTGGAAAGAACTTATTCAGCGCACTCAGGCTGAAAAAAAAGGCTAAGATTCCGCTTCTGCTTCACCTTCATTTTCCGCTTCTATATAAATCGCGCCAATTGCTCTTAAGTCATTCAGCTCAAGTAATTCCTGATACAATCTGCCGGATTTTACTTCGCCAGTAGACACTTCCTTTATTCTTAATACCAAGGAAAACTGATATTCCCCCGGTAGAGTTTCCAAAATGTATTCAGGCAGCAATTTGTGAAAATGGCAGTGCACCGCCACCTTAAACAAATTTCTTTCGTCGACGAGTTGCTGACGTTTGACCCGATAGGTAATTTTATGTGTATTCGACAACATTTTGCTACTGGCATATGCATCCTGTGACCATAGATTATCGAATACCGCCACCCTGTCTTTTGGCCCTCCTGAGATACCTACATCCACCATTTTTTTCTTTCCTTTGATTTCAACTTCTTCTTCGATCACTAACGCTACATTTTTGCATAGTGCAAAAGCGATATTGACCGGGCAGTATGCCAAATGATTGTCTTTTAGCGGGAGAAAGCTGAAACATAGCGTGCCTTCTATTTCCAAAACGGTCGAATCGGCGGGCGACCGCAGCAGGTAGGTCGGAAATGCAATTGGCAGGCTTTTAACGTTGCCTTCCTGTATGGTATCTTCAATAACGATTGTTGCTTCATCATCATTAGAAAATACCGCGGGATCGAAAGTTGGTCGCCCATGGCCGGTCAAAAATTTCTGGTGATGCGATTTAAGCGTACTGAAGTCTTTACCAAGTTTAACTTCGGCAGCGCTGTTGATAATCAGTGCTTTTACCGTCTGCATTTTGAGTTCTGGGTATTGCCGCAGGATGTTAGCTGCTATATTAGCGACTAAGGGGGAAGCAAAACTTGTTCCAACGCCTCGATAAATAGGTTCTTTGAGTGAAGCGGTTAGTATCTGCAATGCCGCTTCCTTTGTCGAGTCTGGAGTAAGACCAAGTACCGGGTGGTCAATAATCATATAATTACCGCCCGGATAAACAACATCCGGTTTTAGCAAATTACGATTTTTGACTGAAAGACGCTCGTAATCCAAGTGATATTTCCGGGCGTAGGGCGCCGGGTGATCTTTGCCAGATAGGGGATACTTATTGCGTAGGATAGGTAATTCCGGTTCGAAATTATCACCTAAGGCTCCGACCACTAAGTTATTCATACTGTCAGCGGGTGCGCAAAAGTTGGTGCTTTCATCCGAGAAATGCGCAGGATAGCTGGCGGCAACCCGGTCATCTACTTTACTGTTGGCCGTACAAATAAATATTAAAAGATCTTCTTCGTAAGCTAATTTGTCCAGCAGAAAGGCATAGTCACTAAACGTTGCCCCGGTTACCAATGGCCGTTCATAACAGATAGAAAGATTAAAAATACGAATGCCATATTCTTCATGAGCGGACTTTATTAACTCGACTAATTCCGAGTTACTAAGTACACCGTTAAAATCACTTAACACCTTAATGGACAGGATCTGTGCCTGCGCATAAAGAGTCGGTGATATTTCACCTGCTAACTGCGGGCCCAATGCGGCAAAAGCAGCGACAGAGGTACCATGTCCATACCCATTGTCGGCATCATCAACCCTCGGATCCATGCCGTGTAGCCCATAACGCCCGTCTTGATTTACAAGTAGGTTGCCTATGGGCGTTGTGGCGCTTACTCCAGTATCAACTACGCCGATAAGTGGCAATGGTTCGTCGTCTGTAACAATTTTAAAAGGATATTCTTTGATGTTTGTTTCAAAACGGCTTGGCCTGGTAATCAGGTACCGCTGTGAATTAATCGAATGCACAAAATCAAAGTTCTGTGCGATCTCCTTCAATTGCTTCTGATTGACAGAACGCACTTCAAATTCATTTGACTCGGGATTATATACATAGCTCGCTTGCTTTCCTTCAAGATAATTGCTTATCGCTTTAATGAAAGGCTCGGTTAATTCGTCGAGCTCAATATTATTCAAAAGTGAAAGATAAGCAATCTCGCCATCGCGTATTTCGTGCTGCAATATCCGTTCAGTTCCATGCAACTGAACATCTTTGATATAGGTGATTTTTTTATCATAAGCGGGATGAGCATGGTCGGCAGTATCTACATAAGTTCGAAGTTGCACCAGAAAATTAGCGAATAGTTCACTATCAATTACTGCAAACAGGACTTTAGTATTGAGGTTATAAAATTTTAACGGCAGTAATCCGAAATCCTGACGATATCTGATCTCAAAATCACTTGAATCGAACCAGCCGAAAAACGTGATCTCAACGCATACAATCTCCGCAGGCACTTGAATATTTCGATTCCGCTGTTCCATGCGTGCGTTAAAATCACGTTCGTAATCCCTTATTATGCGTTGGAAATCATTTGTCCGATCTACCTTTTGCATTTCGGTAGGCTTTTCTTTTCCACCGCCGCGCCTTGAATATTTAAAAGTTTCAATTCCTTCAGGGGGCTTGGTATATAATAAGTGAGGTCTATCAGCCATCGGTTCAGGGTCTTATCAAGTAAAATAATAGTTTCAAATATAACAATAATGGTACTTCTCGAAATTGCGTTGCCAAATGTCGTAAAGAAATAACGAAGTGCCATTTCGACTATCTAGTTAAAATCGAAAGATAAAGTAAAAAATCCAGCACTGCTTCAATCGTATCGGCCGTTTTGAACGAGAAATTAGGTTGGTATTTATGTTCTCCGATAATAGCATCTTCTATACCATATTAAAAGCTCAAGTGATTCCGTTAGCAGGTTTTTAGCCATTTTACACTTAACTTAGCAGTTATTATTGTCATTTGATTGCTGTTATTGCCTTTGTAAACGTTTAATCTATGATTTCACGTATGAAATTCAAGTTTAAAATATACCGGTAACAGTTGAAAACGGCGAAGTTATTTACGGGGAAGCTACATATCGCATACTGCTGTCGCCTATTGCAAATGGAGCCAGGGGCGGACCTGAAGAAGGTGACCCGGTTGTAAATTCGATACGTGACTTTTTTGGAACTGCCTCTATTACTGATATAGAATATGACGATGACGGCTTGATTTATTAATGCTGTGGGCTCCCCAGAAGATATTTTGCCACTTTTAGTCTTGTCCATTATTATGACAAGGTTCCATTGGAATGGTATTACCTCCTTTACCTACTTCCCGACTTACCTGCATGCACCAATGAATGTCTCCAACGATTTGAACCTAAAGAAAAGGAATATTGGGCAACGACAATTAAACGATTCAGTCACCATTGTTATACTGCTCGAACAACGGCCGCACAATCTCACAACCCGCGATCATCAAACGGTTACACAATTTGTTCGCCGTAATACTTTGCCCATGATCGTACAGGAAACGGATCAGTTGCTTCAAGTTTTCTTTATCGCGCTCGACGAGGTACATGCCAGCCTGAAAAGTCATAGCATCCATTATTTCGGCTAAATGTGCTGCCACTTCCATGGGTTCACCCTGAGCTGTTAGTTTTTGCAAGGGCTCAAACAGATCATCATGATGGTACTGTTTGGAAGCCAGTTGTACGCCGGTAACGATCACGACCCTGCTTTATCCCGATTGCGATTTATTTGACAAGCTTCAATATAATGACGTTCGATACCCGGACCGGACCGCGAACTACGTGATCACCGGCCGCAACTTCAATGCCGATGATAAAGGCTTTCGATGGATAAACCGAGTGGCGTTCTTAACTGACTATTTACCGAATCAATACGCTTAATTATGGCATCAGAATCAGAATTGCAGGAAGCTTTCGAGCGCCTCTTTAATAAATACCTGAAAGGGACGGTAACAACAGACGCAGTCGTTACAGAGGTTGACAGCGAGGCCTATACCTGTACCATTGAAATAGGAGGCGTTCCTTTTTACAATGTGCCGATCGAAACTTTAAAAGGTACCCTGGCCTCGTTTATGCCGATACCAGCTGTGGGGACATCCTGCCTGGTATGTTTTCGGGATAACAAGATCAACCAGCCGCAAATCATAATCTCCTTTGTCACCGGTGCGATCAGCACCTGTTCCCTGAATAGCTTGTCAATACGTGCCGCACGACCCCGGCTCACCGATTCGAAGTTACTGGCGCTGTACAGCTTGTTCAGCGATCGGTCATCCTTTACCACTTGCTGCAATTCCCCTGCAGAGGCGTTAATGGCGGTTTTGATGCGTTTGATCTTGTTTTCCTGGTTGCGATGCCACTCGTCAACGATTTGTTCCGGTACAATGCAATTCACCACACCCGCTTCGATCCAATAACACAGCTCATCGAAAAGGTTTTGTTCCTTATCAAAGCCCGTGGCCGCCAGGTGCAGCCAGACATCCGTATCAATCGCTAGATAAATCATGCTGGATTGGACGTAAAACTAATGATTTTCGGCGTAGTGCCGCATCACCAACATGCACTGAAAACTCGTCGGCCAGCAGAACAGAATGTAAGAAAGGTGCTTGTTCGTGATCAGAAATAAGGGTCTCCAACTTCTGCAAGAGGTTTTTGCTAAGAATGCTAGACGCTTAAGCGCAAAAATAGGATAACCTAATGGCTGACATCGAGATTAAGCATATATAATGACTTCAATTAATAAATATTCGATGATTAGATTCATATTCAACATCTTTGATAGAATCGGCTCCATAAATATCAGCTATTAGGTTCAAAAACGGATGACCTGCCTCAGGAGGCCCGGAAGCGATCTCAAGCAATGGCAACAACAAGTCCCTGGTGAGCTTATCGTCACAAGTAAGAATACCTCTGATTACTGTAACCTTATTGTTCTGAAACTTGAATGTCATTGGTGCAGGGGCTTTATTTTTTCTTCATCTGGATGAATTTTCCACGGAAGAAGGCGTCTATATCTTCCTTATAAAAGCGCAAATCCTTTCCGGTAGCCGCATAGCCGATCTCTTCTTTTTTCTCCAAAACCCAGGTCCGGGAAAAGCCAGTGTATTCAACAACCTCGTCAACAGACATCAGGCGGTTATCTTTCAGTTTCAGTAGCTCCTTATGCTGCTCAGCTATCGTAGCAGCCTGCATCTTCATGAATGATAAAATTTCCGCTATATCTTCCTTAGTGATTAATTCAACTTTCATATCAATAAGCTTTAGACACTAAATGATAAGTCAAGGCGTGTCGTTATTGTTCGCCTGGTGAACTTCTTTAGCTCGTCAGTTATCGAGTATCATCAGGACATCCTCATTTATTAGTCTGGCGGATTCCGAAGATATTTGCCTATTTTTGATAGGCGGACAAACTTGTTCGCAATTGTGATAAGGTTTAGGTTGATATGCCCTGGCAGCGAGTGTTCAGGGGCATATTTTTGACAGTAGTTTAAGACTTCGAATCATCCGACATTTTCTCCCTTAGTGTGGGATCATCCGATATTTGGGTCATTTTATGCATTAACCACTCGATGTTAAGCCTTAGTTTTTCGATCTCGTCTTCCAGGATCTGAAATTTAAGCCGATTTAGCTTTTGCTCATTGGAGGAAAGGTTAGTCGGAATCCCTGGAGGAGTATGCTTGTCCTTATAATTGTTGTTATCCCCATAGAATACCTCATTTAAATCAAAACCGCGCTCGACGCAGAAACACACTATTAAGCCAAGATCTACGGTCTTCCTGGAGCGCCAGGTAGAAATCGTATTCCGACTAAGATTCAGCGAAGTGGCTAACTCCGTATCTGTTTTTATCTTGATGATTTTCTTAAACCTATCAAGTAGTTCATCATGATTTATTACCATTTTTGAAATATTATTCCCAAATAAATTGTAAAAATATTTTATTACTTGTAATATTGTATCTGCGAAAGTACAATTTAAGGTTCAAAAATGGAAATCCAAGAAATTAAACAGAAAAAGGCTATTAACGACTTTGTTGTTGCATCTAAAATCATTGGTATCACTCCTGGAAACGTAAAACAAGCTCTTAACAGGCCAGGTAGTAAGTATCACACGGCTGTAGTTGGTGCTTTGACTCGAATTATCACAGGGAGAGAGCAATTAATTAGCGAAAGTAAGCCCGAAGTAGCTGCTTAATAATTAAGTACTATCAAGTTAGTCATTACCAAATGTAATGAGCGTTATTACCCGAATAAGTAAATGAACAGAGTTTATACAGTTACTGAGGAAGAGATAGAAGATATCATCACTCGTGCGGTGTCGAAGGCCCTATCCATTCAACAAACTACAGCTCAAGAAGCGCCAAAGTCTAATCACGCTATTGAGACCGGCCTCAATATTCCTGACTATAGCAGAAAGGAAGCAGCAGAAAGGCTTAGGGTATCGACGCAAACCATTGATAAACTTATTTCAACAAAGGAATTAAGCTCCTACAGGATCGGTAAAAAGGTGTTCATCCGCGCCGAGTCAGTAAATAACTACGCTCGTGCATAATAAAAAAAGGCCAATCATAAATCTTCCAGGATCCGATTAGCCTTAAGTTTTTTTATCAAAATTAACGTGTTGAAACAGTGGACAAATATACTTGCCTAAAAATAAAAAGCAAAGGTCCCTTAGCTAAAAAGTGGGACTTTTCATTTTCTCTTCACAATCATAATCACCCGATTTATTTACTTGTAACCCCCCTTACTCATGGCGGAGAAAATTAATGGCTACACTTATAGCCGACAATGGTATGACTTCGCATTATCGAATCCGGATCTTGTGTCTCCAGGTCATGGTGCAATGTATTTATGGTTTGTAGAGTTAAATAATCGGTTGGGGTGGGCTCGGAAATTTGCTTCACCTGCTTCTCAAACGATGGCAGCCGCGGGAATTAAATCTTATACTACGTACAAGAAAATTTTTGACGAATTGGTAGGGTTCGGTTTTGTAGAAATTATTGAACAATCTCGAAACCAATGGACAGCTTGCATAATTGCTTTACCAGTTTTTGTTAAAGCACCTGTTACAGCACTTGGTGAAGCACATGTTAAAGCACGCGAGGATCACTTGTTAAAGCAGCAGGAAAGCACTTGTGAAAGCTCTTGGAGTATAAATAAACCTGAAACGAATAACAAGAAACATAATAACAATAACATAAAAAGCGAACTCATACCACCCACACTCGATGAGGTCATTCTTTTTTTTAAGGAGAAAAATTTTTCGGAAGCACTTGCCAAAAAAGCTTTTGAGTATTACGAGGCCGGAGAATGGAAAGACCAGGCAGGCAAAAAAGTTAAAAACTGGAAGCAGAAAATGATAGCAGTGTGGATGAAAGAAGAAAATAAAGAGACAGAACCAACCGGTAGAATTACGGGTATTGCTACAGCCTTCCAACAGGCTTTCGAAAAAAAGCATGGAAACGCCGGCACATTAAGACCGGCTTCGGCACCTCCAAGCCAAAACGGTTATGGAAAACTTTAAGAGGTGAATAAATCAATCTATAAATACATGGTCGGGAAAAGACCTTTTATAAAGTCTACTGTGCTAACGCTAATGAGAAAAAAACAATTTGATTTTGGAAGTGCGGCGTTATAGATTTTTTAAAGCTCCCAAGTAGATCAGCTCTGAATCTATAGTCCAATTAGTTTTCCCTTTCTCCATATTTGTTATTGTTGCCCTATGCATACCGGTCAGCTGAGACAACTTGACTTTAGTAATTTTCTTTTGAGTTCTCAACCCCTTAAGTTCTTTCCCTCGTTTTTGGCGAAGCTCAATAACCGTCATTCAATTGATTGTTTTTATAAATTTATCAACTAAAGATGGCAGATGTAAGTGGGTGTTAAAATCGGGTTTCAATGGTCCTGAGATTTTATTCCGGTCGTACATGCATGCACACGGAATGGTAAAATTAACGATTCTGATCCAATAAAGATTTTTCCCGGATCATAACACGCGCGCATAGGCCAATACCAATTCGGCAAACTGAAGGTTTTTCTTCCATCATAACGCACGCGTATGAGCCTATTTTTAATGATTATATCTTCAAAGAGATTGCACGCATTGCACACTATAAAAAGAACCAGGACAAAACTTAGTAAAACCTAGTATTCCAAGTAACACTATATAAAGGAGCCCACGTACCTTTTAGGCAAGAGAAAAAGCCTATAATAGCACATTTAGGCCGGTTGGTAAGTTAGTTATTTAGTTTTTCCACTCACACTGCCTTACAAATCGGACGATATAAAAAAGGGCTAAAAAGTAAGAAAAAAGGCCATTTTTTGGTGAAATATGAAGTGTTTTCAAAATCGCTATTGGACAATTGGACAATATAAAAAAGAGAAAACTAACTTGTCATAGCTTGTCAATATGAGCGCCTTTTTGAGTAAATTTGAGTGAGTCCTCAAACAATAATATGCCTCCTTCAATCTTCCAATTAAGAGATGACCTCAGACGAGCAATGAAAGCCGCTGCCCAGGTTGAAAAGGATATGCCAAGGATTGCCGGCAACGAGTGCGTAAAGATTATAAAGAACAATTTTAAGTTGCAGGGCTATGCAACTGGTAGTAGCGTCAAAGCCTGGCCAAAGCGAGCAAGCAAAACTAACAAGGCCTATGATAGCCGCGGAGCTTACAAAGGATCTGTATACAATAGTTCGAACCCTTTAGAATTGCAAACCAGAAATCTTTATAACAGCATAAAGTTTAAGGCGCTAAGTAAATCGGTCGTTATTGGAGTTGATATCCTATTAATTCCTTACGCGCAAATCCAAAATGAAGGAGGTCGGGGAATACCTGCTCGACAGTACATGCCACATCCAGATAAGGGACCTAACCGCTTGATGAAAAAGGCAATTGCAGATAAAGCAAAAAAAGAGTTTGACCGATCATTTAATAATTTTCGAACTTGAGCCTGGCAAGGTTATTTATAATGCGAAATACTTCAAAAAATCAACAGCTAAACCTGCATATAAGTTCTTTCCTTATGCTTTATATGGGGCTTAGGGCCAGTAGCCCAAACTCAGCCAAGCTTCTGGGTCAGCAAACCTGTCAAAACCTGTCATCGCACCTTCTTTATTACTATTACAAAACTTGACAAAACTTCACATGTAAACTTTTTTTCGCTCATAGCTCATTAGGCTCTGAAACATGGAAAAACAATGAATAAACAGTGAAAAAACCGAAAAAAGCTGTCTAATGATTGTCTAAAGTTCAATTCTATTTTTTATATTTATATCAAATATGCCATTTGGCATTTCAATCATTCTTGTAGAATATGGAAAATCAAAACATCGATTCACAGCCTGGTACATTTAAAAGAGAAATCACTTTTCTATCCAATGAATGGAATGGTGAAAAATTCGAAAAGAAGCTTATTAAAAAAACAGCTACTTTCAATGATTTTAACGACAATGATCCTTCTCAGCACAAGTTACAGTTCAAAGCTGTTTCGCTCTTCCAAAATTCAGCCCTTACTCCTGAAGAAGTAAAGTCCGGCAATGGCAAAATGAAAATAGACACGGATGCATTATATGACTTAGCTGTATTGGCAATTAAAACTTTACTAATAACTGATTCGGCTCAAACTGGTACCATTGATGAGTTGAAGGATAAGTTTACTGATCAAGATAAGGTTGCTTTCCTTAACAGTGGAAGCGCCATTCTGGAATTTGCTTTATGGTTCCTTCAACATAAACTAGTCGATTTTTTTCCTCAATCGCTTATGAGTTCACCCTCTTAAGCGATAATCCGGAAGAAGCACGGAGCCGGTTAATAGAACGCGATCCTGTGAAGTACAAAAAGGACCTATTTAGGGCATATCTGAATATTCCGCAGGAAGAGTATGAAAATATGAGCATCCGCCGATATTGGGACTTGTCAATTTTACTCGACGATTATCTTAAAATGATGCATGCGCCATACCTGAAGAAAGGCGGTCAAAGTTAAAAGCACTGTGAACAATAATTATTCAAAGCTGATTCTAACAGCAGCCGATTACAAATGTGTTTTGAGCGTTCCCACGCAGTCAGGAGTAAAGACATTTAACCTTGTTACCCTCCAGGAAGTTGGCTGGAGAATTAAGCGCGATATTGAAACAATTTACCAGGTAGGCATTAATACTCCTTATGGCATTCAATCTCATAATGTGAGCTATGAAGGGTATGCGCTTTTGCAGGCTGGTGAGTTATTGTCCATACTTGCACTATCCGGCCTATCGGAAACAACACAAATACAGGGAGCAGTATTGGCAATTGCCGGCGCTGTTGGTGGATTTAGTAGGTCCTTTGGCGGCATCAATTTCTCAGCAGAGGAATTTACGCTGAGGGCCCGCGATAAAGACTCAAAGATTAATGCGCCTTTCGTGGCAGCCAGCGTAACCTGATCATTTAAAACAATAAAAAAACACAATGTATGTCAACTTATGGCTTCACATTAAATGCTGACGGCAATATTTTAAGTTTTGCTGATAAGGTCAATAAAGCACTTTCCTCTATGGGGTTAAATGCAAAGGTGGGCGTCGATGGGGTTAAGGGACAATTCGATTCTCTACTTGAGGCAGCAAAGGGGGTGGCCGAAGCGATGGCTGCAGCGTTTGCCGTTCGGGAAGTTGTTGAGTTTGGGAAGGAGTTGATGCATATCACATCTGAGTATCAAAACTTCGACAATGTAATTAAATACACCTCGCAAAACTCAGCAGATGCTACGCAAAATTTAACCTACATAAAAGGCGCTATCGACCGGCTACACTTGCCGATGCAACAGGCCTACCAGTCCTTTGCTGAAATGCAGGCTGGTTTTTATGGTACCGGCATAGAGGGGCAAAAGCTAAGGAGTGTATTTGAGGGAGTGGCTGAAGCGGCAACAGTCCTTCACCTAGACCCGCAGCGATTCGAAAGCACAATGTTGTTTTTAAAAGAAATGGGCGAGATGGGCACGGTTCAAGCACGCCAAATGCGATCCCTGGCAATGAGCTTGCCAGGGGCTATGAGTATAGCGGCTAAGGCCATGAACATGGGAACAGCGCAATTTCATGAGGCGATGAAGAAAGGGGAGATTAAATCAGCCGACTTCATCCCCAAATTTACCACTCAGCTATCCAAACAATTTGCACCGGGCCTGCCCAATGCCGGCAACAGCCTTCAGGCTAAAATGAATGACGCAAACAATGCGATGGAAAAGCTGAAGCTTTCTGTAGGTAATGCGTTCATACCGGTATTTACAGAAATCTTAACGGTAGTCGATAAAGTCTTTAGTGGAATAAAATCGAAATGGGACAGCATTAGCGGCAGCATAAACTTTGACGGTATCATTAAGACTATGGAGAACGTCGGACGGCAAATCTTTGCTTATATCAGCCCTGTACTTAACGCCCTTAAGCCAGTCTTTGCTTTTGTGTACAATGGGGTTTTAGAGATCATTTCCTCACTCTCACAATTTCAGCCGGAAATACAAGCTGTTGCCGCGTTCGTTCAAATGTTGTTTACAAAACTCGCTTCTTATGTCGGGCCGGTATTACAGTGGATATTCCACTCCGTTGCAGTAACCATTGATATCCTGCATACGCTTTACAAGCTACTGGAGCGCCTCGGAGTGATCTCCCTAATAGGAAAGATAGCTCAGGGCGTTTGGTGGGTTTTGGAGCAGGTAGGGAAAGCTATCGTGTGGCTTTATGATCATACGCTTAAACCAATCTTCGATAAGGTGGCTGAGTGGTACGGAAAATTGAAAGAATGGCTTAACATCAAAGGTACCGCCGACGTGAAGGCCCAGTTTGAGCAAGTTGTTATTAAAAAGCCGGAAGGCAAGAAAGCTGAGCCTGACTTTGGCATGGATAAGAAAGGCAAATCAAACCCGGTAATAGACAATGCAGTCAAAACTACAGATATAAATGGACCGTCAGGTGGTCTCAACCAGGCCAAAGTAATCAACCTCAATTTTAACGCTCCTATTCAAAAAATCGACAAGGTAGACGTGAAACAGGGTGAGTGGCAAAAAGCGTCTGTTAATGCAGCTGAGGAAATCCTTAAAATAATGATGAATATGGCCTACGGACAGGCCGGATCTATGTAACTATTATGGCAAATTTCAATTTAGATACTTCTGTTAGCTATGCAGGGCAAAAACTGCCGGAAAGTAAAGTACAATATTTGGCCCCAACTGTTGACCTGATAAACAACCCCGCGTGGGTCGAGGTGATTGCAAGTGATAATACGTCATTTATTATGCCGGCCGATGTGGAAGTCAGTATAAATGGTACGAAGATCATTGAGAAAAATCAAATCCTCGACGGTGTTGTGGTGTATGATCACGTCAGGCGCGGACCGTATGAGATAGGCTTTGATTTTACAATCCGAAGCCAGGATGCAACCGGTAATTTTATAAATGTCTTTCCTCAAGATCTGGTTAACTTATTATGGCAGCAGATTTTTATAACAGATTCAGCGCTCAAGGTTAAAAACACCTACATGAGCGGACTGGGACTCTTCGAAATTATTGTTGCAGCTGTAGAGCTTGAAACGGTCCTTGGCAGCACGGTTGTTAGGGCTAAGATAACCGCTTACGAAAATGAGCAAGGCAAAAACCTAATCATCACTTAATATTATTCTAATATGTCTTTTATTATCCAGCCTGGAGAAGCCGGGAATGTGAAGTACCAAGGCAAGACGCTGCCTGCCGATGCTATTCCCCATTCCATCAGTGCAGTAGACCAAATTAATAATCCGGCCCTGGTGATCATTGGAAACCTTCAATTGCCACCGGATACCGTTATCCGGATAGCTGGTAAAAAGTGTTTGGCGAAATCTCAAATTGTTGACGGGCCATCTGTTTTCGAACGGACCGGCAGGGAAGCTACAGAGATCATTTTTGAGGGTGTTATTAGGGAAAAGGATAACGATCGCTACATCTATCCGCAGAACGGCATTAATAACGTTTTTGCGAATGCTTGGGTGCCATCAACTGTTCAACCAGTACAAAATACTTTACTTAACGGGATTGGCATTTCTGAGGTCATTATTGACAGTATTAATCCCACACAGGTAAGAGGCGTTGCAAACATTCCTTTTCAGATACGGGCTTATGAGAATATTCCGGGGCTTACTATTGCTATAAAGGGATAAGCCATGTATTACAATTGCCATACTTCAATTAGCATAGGCGACAAGACCCTGCAAACGGTTATTTCTGTTAACACCAATAACGACTCTCAACAGATTGGTGCAGACGCGGAAATAGTGGTGCCGCTGTCATGCAGGATAGCTTATCAAAGCGGCAGCTATGTAAATGGGACGTACAAAAACCCAAATACGAACTTCCTGACGGATCAACCCAAAAACCTTTTCTCGGTTGGTGACAAGGTTGTGATCAAGGCCAGGTATGACAGTTATCAGGAAGTGACGGTATTTGAAGGCTTTGTTTTTGATTTTGTACTCGGCCTGCCGGTTACAATCAAATGTCTGGATTATGTTTATTTCTTAAGAAAAGGTTTGATTAATCTTAAGTACAAAACTGTCACTTTTAGGAATCTGCTAAAAGATGTTTTAAAGGGTACCGGCATAACGTTAATGACTAATACAGTTGATTTTAATCTGTATAACTTCACAGTGCCATATATGACACCAGCGGCAGTACTGGAGTATTTCAGGAAAGAGTTGGGAATAAACATTAGCCTGATGGGTAGCAATCTATACGTTAACGTCGCCAGCAATTCAATTAAACGTATCAAGTATCAAAGTGATGTTAACGTTCTTAAAAATGAGTTACAGAAGCCGGAAAGTACATTCCAGTCATTTCGGGTGAAAGCTTATTTTATTCAAAGCAATGGTAAAAAAGCGTCTTTTGAAGTCGGCAATCTGTCCGGCACACTTAGGGAAATCACGTTTGCAAACCTTTCGCCTAACCAGGCGCTATATGAGAAGCTTGCAAAAGAGTGTTACCTCAACTGCCAGATGCAAAGCTACCGGGGCAGTATTATAGCCCCTTTATATCCGGACTGCAGCATATTTGACATCGTTGAATATACCGATATCAGGTTCCCTGAAAAATCCGGTGACTACCTGATAACCGGAGTCGGCTTCGAATTATCGGATAATGGCTATCACCGAAAATTAAAATGGGCACACCTGGTAAATCCATTGCCGGGACAAATCACACCATTATTACTACAATAACATGAGCTTTGACATTGAAAAATTCAAACAGGCATTGGTGGATTGGCAGAAAGCAACGTCGAGGGCTTCCGCCTGCGTTGAGGGAGAAATTGTAGAGGTTAATGACGACTATACATGCGACGTTAAGGTAGGGACGGATGGAAGTGGCCAGGATGTAGTTTTTTACAGTGTGCCTATTAAGGTTCTTGTCGGCACCCCCGCGACAGTGATTGAGGTTCCGGTATTAGGCAGCGATTGCCTGTTATTATTTAAGGACAACAACATACATCGGCCACAACTGCTTTGCGTGGACCAGGTTGATAAGTTCTTGATCAATCCTAAAACAGTAACTCAATTTAATAACGGATTACTGGGCGGCATGGTTAAGGCTAAAGAACTACAGGAGCAAAGTAATAAGGACAAGGCGATACTAGATACACTGTTGCAGATCATTAATGGGCCGCCTATCACCGAACTGGGGAACGGCGCACCTTCAGCTCTCCAAATCGCTTTAAAATCCGCTCTGGCTGGTAAACAGTCTGGTACTTGGGATAATCTCGAGAATAGTAAAATTTTACAATAGGCATGCGGAATATTCGTATAAACAACCGTTCGAAGGATCAGCGACAAAAGTCCTTTATCAGTTGCATAAAGCGCAGCTACAACATTACTGAAGCCAGCCAACAAGCTAAAATTGGCCGTGCAACTTTCTACTATTGGCTAAAAAATGATCCCGACTTCGTGAAACGATTTGCAACTGCAACTAATGGAAATTAAGGCAATAAAACTGATCAGCCTAGAACCTGAGTATTTCAACCTGCTCTCGTTCCCGTCTGCCGAGCTGATCACTGACACTACAATGGAAGTTAAGCTGAAGCCATCGGGGAAAGACAGGATATTACTCACTGTTGATGTGCAGATAAATAGTGCCGGCCTGAGGAGAACAGCCGCAGCTATCATTTCAATGAAATATCAGTTAACCATGGGTGGCAACAAAATACTGCCTTCAAACAGGGAAGATTATCTCCAGTTTTCTGAGATCATTTTAATGTCTTATTGCCACGCCAGGACTGAGTTTAATAATCTTTGTATGGGCACTGAATTTGAAAACACTTTTTTACCGATAGTGCGATTGAAAGACATTGACGGACTGGTGACTGACAAACTGATTCAGGTAAAAAAATAATCAAAAGTATGCCAAATGACATATTTGTCGATTCTAGTCAAATTCAAGTAACACAGAGGACTGAAATTACCAGCCCTCTTTAACCTATTAATTTTGATTATACCTTTCTATGGGGTTGTTCACTAAACAGGCCATGCGTATAATCGATTAGCCTGGCCTGCCTTGCATTCTTAGTTAGTTCACTTTTAGTTCGAAAATTATCCGTTGCGTTCTATTAATTTTATTCGGTATATAGCTTTTACATCTGCTACGGGCATCTCAAAACGGCCATGCTCAGGGTTTAAATAAAAGCAGTAGAGTTGTCCATTATAAGACCTATGGATTACACATATATAAAAACCGCCGTCGTGATGTTCAATGACATATTTCTTGTCAGGTTCCAGCTCATCAGGATTTGAGAGTACCGCCCGGACAAAATCACCGTCAGCTATTGAATTTACAGTACCGTCATTCATGGAGTCACCTGCCATCAAGAAGATGAATGTCCTTAATCCGTTTTGCATGACCTACGAGTTTAAAATATTTATTAACCCATCTAAATTGTTATTCGCTTCTGCAAGAGAGGTTGCAATGCGGTTTAGCTCAGTTTCGAAACGAGCCTGAGCGAATGCCTCTTCAACTATGAGAAGGCATTCAATTTCAAAAGCTGTCATTACCGGCCGATTTTGTAGGTTTCCAGATAAGATTTAACTACCATGTTCAGGTTTTCTTCGATGAATGTGTCTATGTCGAAGCTGCCTGTATATTGAGTGTGTGAGCCGGTAAAGTCTGAAGTATCTAAAGACCACTTATTCATACCGGTTTCTTTAACGAAGCTTTTCAGGTTGGCAATCAGGATTGGGCAATGTGACCATTCCTCGTTGATCAGGAAGTCAACTTCCAGTACCTCTCCTTTGATTACTACTTCGTCGATTTCATAAACAAAGCGAGAGATACAGTTCTTAGAATCTACTGTTGGCAACAATGATAAGTCGATGTTGCGGACGGCTGATGTGATAGTTAAATTTTTCATTTTATTTATAATTTTTTCGCACTACTAAGGTAGGGAAAGAAATTATAAAATCAAATCATTTTATTACTTTTTTATACTTTTTTATTTATTATACTACTTTTTATATTATGTTTGTTGAAACTTAAGTAAAAATGGAAAACACAATTCAAACGACCTACACCGATTCTGAATTTAGGGCTTTGATAAGAGAAGAGCTAAGGACAGTTCTGGCTGAGAATGGGCCGGTAAACAGCACAGTGATGGAAACAGAAGAGTTCATCAATACCCAGCAGGCAGCTGATCTATTAAAGATTAAGAAGCAAACGATTTACAACCTTATCAATGAAAACAAAATTCCATACCACAAAAAGGGCGGAAACAATAGCCGAGTGCTATTTAAGAGGTCAGAGTTGATTGATTGGTTGAAAGATCAAAAGTAACCCAGGGGCTGCGAAAAAATTATAAACAATTGATACCGGTCTAAACGGCTCCCCCGGGCGCGTAAAGTTACATAATTAAAACGGCAGAATAAAAAAAGGCCCGCTGTAGGAGAATTACAGTGGGCCTTTAACAAAAGTAGCCAGTTATCATTCAATGATTAAAGTATGTGTGCTTGGTTTATCACAAATACCTTTCATTATATAATTTATTGTACCATTATCAGTATTGCTTTTGAAGCTTTCAATTTGAATATGGGTGATGTCAAAGTCATATTTATCAGCCAGTTCTGAGTAAAATGGAAACAAGCCCTTTTCTCTGAAATATTCGCCCAATTTTTCGCCACTTTCGAGAAGTTGATTATATAATTCAATTTGAATTGTTCTAAGACCGTTTTCCTTTCTTCCGAAAGTAGTGTAACTACTGAAAGTGTGGTTGCCTTTAAAAGTAACGGTGTCGTTATAAGGCTGAGAGGTGATTTTTCCCATATCATTCAATATTTGCTTTTAAAACATTACCATTCATATCCATGGTAGCGTTGGTCTTTTTAAGTACCAGGGCACCAAAGGCATTCTTACCTCTAAAGGATTGTTCTACTATTATTGTGCCGTCCATACTATTGTTATAGTAGACGTTGCACTCCTCTGGATCAAAGCTGCCCGGGTCATTCATCCTATTCCTAAGATAGTTTGCCAGCGGCTCACAGAAGCCCGTCGAGCAGAAGCGACTTTTAAAGGCCTCCGCCTGTCTGCTAAACTTATTACTCGTAAAGGAAAACAGTTTGCCAAAATGATCATTGGACGACTCATAAAAATAAACCTTGGTAAAGTTTATAGGCAGATTGTAAGTATTATAGTCCTGATCGAAAACAGATGTGGTGCCCAGTTTCTTCCGGTCCCGCCGGTCAACTTCGCAAGCTATTTTTAAAGTGCTATCTTTCGGATCATAGGAAACCTTCTTTATTCCCAGTCCCTGATCATCTTTCAGCATAACTGCAGCAAGGCTGTCAATACGTTCCTTTGTAGATTTGCCCTTGAATGCCGCAGTTGTAGACTTTTCCTTTTTAGCCGGCTCTTTGTCATCCCCAGATATCGCCTTACCTATAAGGCCAATTACGCCAACGGCAACGATAATTAGTATTATTCTTTGCATGTGATCGGTTTCGGGTAAATCTACTATTAATTAGAATTATGTCGCAAAAAATCCTTGTCCAAGGCCTTGTAGTAGCTGTACTTTTTCTTCAGTATTTCCTTTGCCTTATATTGGGTTGCCTCTATAAAATGCAAATATTCGGCTTTAACAGCTTGATAAAATGGATGCTGATAAAGTTTTTTAGGTCCGCTTAGTTCAGCAATGGCAGAGAGTTGAAACGCCGGTGGGTCATCTACTCCGCTCGTTTCAATTATATCGTTTGCAAGGGATCTGATTGTTCGTAGATATGTATTTTTCTCCCTGCGATTTATAACGTCATTTCGCCTTTTCCAGTCAAGCTGTGGTTTAGTTGGTTTGATTAAGGGACTTTTCGTGGATAGTTCATTAACTATCCTGTGTTTACTCACGGAGGCCGGTTCGATTACATGATCTAACTTGTTGTTAATTTCTCTTAATAACTTAACTATTTCCTGTAAAAGATCAAATGAGTTTTCCATAACGACAATACTAAAGGTTTGTGAATCGACCGTATTGCGACGGGATGGGCGGTTAAGGCACATGAAGGGTGTGTAAGATATAATATTGGCAAAGGTACAAGGCTAAAGTACGCCTCAGATGAAAAAAGTAAAAGCTGCCTCGCGCAGCTTCGTTCCGTCAAAAAATGTAGTATTTCGCGTCCCTTGGGTAGGGACAAATAGAAGCCTGAATTTATAAAAAATATTAAAAGTGATCAACTTCTGATCAGAAATAAACAAAAATGCCTCCCAGTTTCGACTGAGAGGCTTTCAAAGTAGCCCCGACGGGAATCGAACCCATATCTAAAGTTTAGGAAACTTCTATTCTATCCGTTGAACTACAGGGCCAGTCGTATTTCGGATTTTTTTGTCGCCAGCAAAATTGCAAATTAAATGCGAGATGCGAAAACATATCCAGCATTTAAGCTTATAATTTAGCGGATCACTGAACCTGCGTGGAAAGCATCTTCCGGGTTAACAAAAGTGAGCTTACCGGTGGCGTCTTCTGCCATCAGGATCATTCCCTGCGACATGATGCCTTTTATTTCCCGAGGTTCGAGGTTAACCAATATGCTAACCTGTCGACCCACGATGTGCTCGGGGTCATAATGCTCGGCAATACCTGATACTACAGTGCGCTCGTCAAGGCCGGTGTCAATAGTGAGCTTTAATAATTTTTTGGTCTTGGCTACCTTTTCTGCAGCCAGGATAGTGCCGGTCCTGATGTCGAGCGCAGCGAACTGATCATAGCTAATATTAGGTTTAGCCGGTGTAAGGTTTGGTTTTTCTTCGGTGGGGTTCATACCAACTGCTTTACGTTTATCTTGTAGTTTTTGAACTTGCTTTTCTATTACCTCGTCCTCTATTTTTTCAAATAAGAGTGATGGTGTATTGAGCTGATGTCCGTTGCTAAATCCAACTTCCTGGTCAAACGCAACCCTATCAGTCCCCAGGTTTAACATGTCGAACATTTTTACCGCAGTGCGGGGCAGGAAGGGCTGTAACGAAGTAGCCAGCTGGCCAATAAGCGCCAAACAATTATGCAAGGCTTCGCGCGCATCCTCCGGGTTGGTTTTAATAGTCTTCCAGGGCTCTTTCTCGGTTAAATAACGGTTACCCAGACGGGCCATATCCATCACTACCTGCAAGCCCTGGCGGAACTTGTAATTTTCCACGCTGCGCTCTAACTCATCGCGCAGTTTAGCTAACTCAGTTTTTACCTGTTCATCTTTCAGCTCAATTTTGGCTTCGGCAGTACTGATCTTTCCGTCAAAAAACTTATGCATCAATACCATTACCCGGTTCACAAAGTTGCCCAGTATAGCCACTAACTCGTTATTAACGCGGGCTTGGTAATCTTTCCAGGTAAATTCGCTGTCGCTGGTTTCGGGGAGGATGGATGTAAGCACATAGCGTAATTCGTCCTGCTTGCCCGGTAACTCTTCCAGGTATTCGTGCAGCCACACGGCATGATTTCTCGAGGTAGAGAGCTTATCCCCTTCCAGGTTAAGAAATTCGTTAGCAGGAACATTTTGCGGCAACACATACTCGCCATGCGCCTGTAAGATAGAAGGAAAAATAATACAATGGAAAACAATGTTATCCTTACCTATAAAATGGATAAGGCAGGTGTCATCAGCCGGGTCGGCCTGCTTTTTCCAGTACAGCTGCCAGTCCTTGTCGTGGTCCGCGGCCCATTGTTTAGTAGCCGATATATAGCCGATTGGCGCATCGAGCCAAACGTATAGTTTCTTACCTTTTGCTTCTTCCAGCGGTACATCTACGCCCCAGTCAAGATCGCGTGTCATAGAACGCGGCTGCAGGCCCGATTTTAGCCATGACGTGCACTGCCCAAAAACATTGACCTTCCACTCGCCTTCTTTCTCCGCAATCCAGCTTTCCAGCCAGGGTTGATATTTGTCCAAGGGTAAATACCAGTGCTTGGTTGGCTTTAAAACGGGTGCTTTTCCGCTGAGGGTTGAGACAGGATTAATCAGATCCGTTGGGTTTAATGAGGTGCCGCAACGCTCACACTGATCGCCGTAGGCATTCTCATTACCGCAGTTAGGACATGTACCCACAATATACCTGTCGGCCAGAAACTGCTGATAATCCTCGTCAAAGTATTGCTCCGAATATTTTTCAATGAACTCACCTTTATCATACAGATTCAAAAAGAACTCCTTAGAAAGTTCGTGATGAATGGGTGCTGATGTACGGTGATACATGTCAAACGCAATACCGAACTGCTCAAAACTATCCTTAATCTGGGTATGATACTTATCTATAATTGCCTGTGGTGTAGTACCTTCCTTTTTTGCTTTGATGGTAATTGCCGCGCCGTGCTCGTCAGATCCGCACATATAGATCACATCCTTATTTTTGAGGCGCAGATACCGCACAAATATATCGGCAGGTATATAAGCGCCGGCCAGGTGACCAATATGTAATGGTCCGTTTGCATAAGGCAAAGCGGATGTAACGGTGTATCTTTTAAAATTATTAAGTTGCGACATTAATATTCGGCGTTATTGATATTTTGGCAAAGATAATTCAATATGAGCATAACTCCTCCATATCTTAAAAAAGGCGATCGCATTGCCATCACCTGTCCGGCCAAAAAACTGCCCAGGCCAATGGATGATGCCGTTAAACTGTTACAAAATTGGGGACTTGAGGTTGTTTTGGGCGAAACCGTAAATGCCTCCTTCCATCAGTTTGCCGGAGACGATGACTTGCGCGCCCGCGACCTTCAGAAATTCATTAATGACGACAACATAAAGGCTATCATAGCTGCAAGGGGCGGTTACGGAACTGTGCGGATGATTGATAAAGTTGATTTCGGCAACTTAAAGCTACATCCTAAATGGATCGTCGGCTTCAGCGACATTACCGTCTTACACAGCCATGTGTTTGCCAATTTGCAGTTACAGAGTATTCACGGACAAATGCCGGTTAACATTACCGATGCTTCTGCTTCGTCATTAGAAACGCTGAGGAGGGCGCTCTTCGGCGAGGAAATCGTTTATGACTATCATTCGCTCGAAGAAAACCGGGCAGGCGACGCGGAAGGCACATTAGTTGGCGGCAACCTGAGCCTGCTGGTGTCGGTTTTAAATTCAGTTTCCGACTTTAGCTACGACAACAAGATCTTATTTATTGAAGATGTGGGAGAATATTACTATTCTGTGGACCGGATGCTTCACACCTTAAAACGGGCAGGCAAACTTGATAAGCTGGCCGGATTGATTGTGGGTGGGTTTACCGACATGAAAGACAATGATATTCCCTTTGGGCAAACTATCCAGCAAATTGTAATGAACCTGGTGAAGGAATATAATTACCCGGTTGGCTTTAACTTCCCTGCTGGTCACGTGCCGGATAATAATGCATTGATACTGGGGAAGATGCTGCAATTATCAGTAAAAACGCACCAAATACATGGTATTTATCGTTAAACATCTCTAAAACCTACAACTATGGCACTTTTAAGTACACTCAATAAATATAAAGATTTTGGTTTACTGGTTATCCGGGTAGGGCTGGGAGTAATGTTTATCATCCACGGCTATCCCAAATTAGGCGGCGGTATTTCCGAATGGGATAAAATAGGGAGTTCAACTAAATACGTGGGCGTAACAGCCTTCCCGGTGTTCTGGGGACTGCTTTCTGCCTGTGTAGAAACCTTCGGCGGCTTTCTGCTCATCATCGGGCTAATATTCAGGCCGATATGTATGCTACTGATGATCAATCTTCTGGTAGCCACCTTTATGCATCTGGGTAAGGGCGACAGCATTCTGATCGCTTCTCATGCCATTGAAGACGCCGTTGTTTTTGCCGGTTTAATCTTTATCGGGCCAGGGAAATTCAGCGTGGATAAGAAGTAATTATTCTATTTAGAACGCAGCGTAAATTATTACTGCAAATTCTTGTTATAAATGAAAAAGAGGTTGTCATAATGGCAACCTCTTTTTTGCTATGATTTATATGGCGTTTTTAACGGCATTACCATATTGTACTATGTCAAGTCGCAACCGAATACTATGCCAATAAACTTCCAAATCTAATTAGTCATCCCCCATTAAGCCTCTCGGGTATCAAAATAGGTGTCCTATTATTACAGAACACAACCTAGCTCCTGACGATTGGCCACCTGAAATGTTGTTGAAAACAGCCCACCGAGGCCATACCGGCACAGTGGTTCGTTTCATGGATAATAAGATCAGTTAATAGTTAATTGGCATAAAAATAAAAGTCGGCAATGAAAAAAGCGAAAAAATGTTAAAAAATGTTAAAACGCTACAACTATCGGTGCACACTAACAGCAATAAAAAATTATAGTACTATGTATTGCATAATACAATCCAAAACATATATCTTTGTATTATGATTGTCGAAAACACACAAACCCAAATGCGGAAAGGTATACTCGAGTACTGTATACTTTCCATTATAGCAAAGGGTGAGATTTATGCCTCAGATATCATTGCCGAGCTTAAAAAAGCGCAACTGCTGGTAGTTGAAGGCACGCTATATCCTTTGCTTACACGATTAAAAAACAATGGACTATTAACCTATAGCTGGGTAGAATCCACTTCGGGGCCGCCGCGAAAGTATTACTCACTCTCCGAGGATGGCAAAAAGGTACTCGAACAGCTCGACACAACCTGGCAGGAACTTGCCTTTGCAGTTCAAACTTCCATCGATGGACGAAAATCACAACAAGACCTGTAAACTATTACAATCATGAACAAAACAATCATCATCAACATAAACGGAACGGTATTTCATATTGAAGAGGATGCTTATGAAATACTGAAAAACTATATGACGGACGTGAAACGTCATTTCTTCGATTCGGCAGACAGTCTGGAGATCACAACCGATATTGAAAACCGCGTAGCAGAGCTGTTCACAGAGATCCTGACCAGAGAAAACAAGCAGGTTATTGTTGAGCAGGATGTGCGCAGCGTAATTGCCCAAATGGGTACTGTAGAGGATTTTGAAACCGAAACACGCGATAGTGGTAGCGAGACTTCAGCGGCTTACGGTTCTGAGGCCTCGCACAGAAGACTGTTCCGCGACCCAGACGACCATCTGGTAGCAGGGGTATGCGCGGGGATAGCCAATTATTTCGATGTGCCGGCAGTATGGATCCGGTTAGCTTTTGCTATCACGTTTTTATTTTTCGGAACGGGCTTTTTCCTCTATATCATCTTATGGATCATCGTACCCAAAGCCGTTACCCGGGCCGACAGAATGGTTATGCGCGGCGAACCACTGGATCTGCAGGGCTTTAAAAGAAATTTCGAGGCCGAGGTAGGCGCGCTGAGCGGTCGCCTTTCAGACTTTCACCAGGAAGCCCGACCATTTATCTATAAAACCCGGGATTTCATCGGCGACTTTTTTCATCATCTGGGCCGTTTTTTTGCAGGAGCAGGCAGGGTACTCATTAAGCTTTTTGGACTGATCATTTTGTTAACCTGCGTAGGGGCTATCATTGCACTTACCGTAACTGTTATTATGTTTCTGGCTTATGGCAGTACGCATATTTACAACCTGTTTCCATTTAATGTTGTTAACCGCGAGTACAATAATATATTCCTTATCGGAGCGTACCTTACGCTTTTTATTCCCCTGCTGGCGGTAGCGCTCTTTACCATCAGGCTGGTCTTTGCCAGAGATACCATGGGCCGTTCATTAGGATCAACGCTGTTAATTGTATGGATCTGCGCGGTAAGTATTGTGGTGTACTACAGCGCCAAGGCGACGGCCGAATTTAAGTCGTACGCAAGCTTTAGCCAGAATATTAATATTAAGCCAACGGCCAACCATACCTACTATCTTAAACTAAACGATGTTAAGTATCTCACTAAAGAAGATAGTGCACGTTTAGACATTAAGGATAAGTTTTACGGAAAAACCATTCTGAGCACAGATGAAGATGTAAACCTGCCCGCTCCTTTTGACAATATCACCATCGAAGTAGAAAAAAGCGACGTACCGCAACCGGTAGTTGTAGAGCAATTTAGCTCCAGAGGAAGTACTTATGAAGAAGCATTGTTAATTGCCCGCGATGTTAATTATAATTTTATTCAGCAGGATTCGGTATTGAAATTTGACCGCCAGATCCGGATAGGCGACCGCCAGTTATGGCGCGACCAGGAAGTGCACCTTCACGTTAAGCTTCCGCTAAATAGCCAGGTGATCATAGACCGGAACCTTGACCGCTATCTGCGCGGTTTTGACTATTGGGCCTGTAAAGACAAGAGCAAGAACGACAACACTTACACTGCTGCGTTCATCATGACGCCGGAAGGCTTGCAATGCAAAGCTGACACTGTTAAAACTGATACCATTAAGGTTACTGAAAAAGACAGCAGTAATATTACGCAGTGATTAAACAATCTGCACAAATCTGGCACTAATACAGGTTTGTGCAGATTGCTATACCGACCTATTCTTATTCAACTCCTCTCTTCTTCCCCCGATTTAACAGCCATTTAAACTATTCTTATTGTTAATAGAAGCATCCAGTTATTGGGAAAATGGCAAATACTAAGGCCGAAGCCAAAAAAATTTAAAGTTCCCTGTAACCTGCATGCGCTTTATTGCATCTTAATGTAAAATGCCGGATATAATTTGAGGGTGAGCATTATCCGGTAAAGCTTTAATCATCAATCAAATTTTTAAAAAAGAACGAAAAATCTTTGGGTGGATAGCTATTGCCGAAATTTTACATCTGAAACTATATATAAACTGACATGAAACCAATCACTTATATAACACTACTTCTACTTTTAACAACCTTAATGTTTTCTGTTGCGAAAGCGCAGCAAGGAGGGCCATCAACAGATATTACAGGCGCGGTTGTCAATGACCAGGACGGCCCGGCTGATTATGCTACGGTTAGCTTGATCAGAGCCAAGGACTCGTCCGTTGTAAAAGGAGCGTTAACCAATGAACACGGTCACTACAAAATGGAGCGGGTAAAAGCGGGACATTATATTGTTAAAGCAACCATGGTGGGTTATGACAAAGCTTATAGCCAGCCATTCAACATAGATCAGACTTCACAGAACATTACTGTACCGGCTATTAAAATTAAAAAGGCGAGCCG
>Ga0157369_10000433_pt1 | contig 55603 bp, 88 predicted proteins | sample C25metaG_FD_113461 | JGI IMG/M metagenome (GOLD analysis project Ga0157369, IMG submission 113461) | Corn rhizosphere microbial communities from Kellogg Biological Station, Michigan, USA - C2-5 metaG | ecosystem: Host-associated > Plants > Roots > Rhizosphere > Soil | place: USA: Michigan... | reverse complement strand
CTTCCTGAACGAAGCTCTGCTGGGGCTGGGCCGGAGGAAGGTGGCCCTGCATCTTGGCCTCCGAGGCCTCACGAGCCTTCTGCGCAGCTGCAGCCTCAGTTGCCTTGCTCAGAGCCTCCTTGGTGACCAGACCGTTGACAAAGGCCTGAGCCTTCTCCGGGTCGCCCAGTATCTCGACGTAGAGTGCCGAGAATGCGCCACAGGCCTTGAACTTACGAGCCACGCCATCCTTGAAGAACATGGAGCCATCGCCCGAGCGCTCACCCACCGAAGCAGTAAGCAGCTCGTCGAAGGTGTCCATGATGAACTTGCCATCGACGGCACGCTGAACCGACTTGAGCTTTTCGCTGAGGCTACCGCCCTCGACACCGAGCTCCATCTTCAGAAGCTCTGCATCGGAGAGGTTGAACAGCCACTCCTCGGTCTTCTCCACGCCGTTGAAGTCGGTGTAGGTGATGTCCTTCTTGATCATTGATCTTCTTTCTTTTCTGTGGGGTTCTCGTCAATAGAGAATTTGGTGGGTTCGGCAAGAAACTCGGGGAAATTCAGAAGGTATACGTCGACAATACGGTTACCATCATCGTCGATTTGGATGTTGGTAATGACACCTTCGTACTTTTCTCCGTCGTAATTGACTTGGACTGTTCTGGGTTGCGGCGCTTCACGATATGTATCGCTCCACTGGGTTCCCTGCCACCAGCGATCGTGGAGAAGAGACCACCATTTCCAACCCATCGTTTCGTCCTCCATGTAGGGTTGGACGAATTTAATCTGGGACAACGAGGTTCTCCGATTTGTGATAGACGTCCACGTAGGCTTCGTGCGAGTCGCCGTTGTAGGTCAGCTCGTAGTAAAGGCCATCGCCGGGAACGTTGGTGGACACGAGTGCCTTCCAGTTCTGCAGAACCTTGCTGAACCAGACGATGTAGAAATCGTTTAGGGTCAGGTGGAACGCACTGGAAGGCAGCTTGCTGTTGTAGTGGTCCTTGGCGAGACGCTTTGCTTTGAGCAGGAACTCATCTGGGTCATCCAGACTGACATCGACGTCGTTGGCCGGCGGAGCCTTGAACAAGGAGCTTTCACCATCGTCCGTACGGACTTTCATTATCGCCGCAGCAAAGCCGGCATTAAGCTGACGAATGGTCATACCAAAGCCAGCGGCGATTTCTTCTTCGGGGGTGCCAAGGCTTCGAAGGTCGGCAACATCAGAAATGAAACGACGGTAGTTTGTGATGAATGCGGCGGCTTCTTTTTGTTCGAGCTTTGTCGCTTCGAAAACAACCGCACGGAACTGGGAGATCGACAGATCCCACTGATCTGCATTTTCTTGCTCGTTGAGGCCATTGTTCTTGTTGTATTCAACGGCCGTCAGAAAGCCCGACGGACCGCCAAAGGGCTCGAAATCGAAATCAAAGTGGTCAACCATCTTTTTCTCTCCTTATTTTGGGCTAAAGATTAGGGTCCCCTCCAGGCGTATCGGGTTAACCTGGAGGGGACGTTTGTGTTACTGCTCGCTGTGCATACGACGACGGCGAGCGATCCACATGAGAGCGGACACGATTGCGATTGTCAGAATTGCAGCGATAGCCGTGAGCGGAACCCACGTGGCGTTGCTACCCGTCTGAGCCAGCGAGTCACTGGACGTCAGAAGGGCCGAAGGAGCACTTGCAGCGGGGGTGTTGTTCCCGTTGTCGACAGCTGCCGGAAGCGGCGTTGCCGAAATGGTGCAGTCCTTCTTGGGGGTGGTTGCAAGCGTCCGGTAGTCGTAGACCGTGTCGCCGGCGACGTACTGCTTCAGCGTCTTACCCTCGGAGTTCACGTACGTACCGATTTCCCACGGAGTCGTGGCGGTACGCTCGATCGTCTGGCCGATGGCGTCACAGGTAGCAGGGTAGGTGTTGGTCACGACGACAACCTCAGCGGGCTTAGCGCAGTCGATCTGGGCCTTCTCATCCCAGGTAGCATCGAAAGCAGGGTAGTCCGTGTGGTCAGCCAGCATCGGCTCGCCGAGAATCCACTTGGTGCCGTCCTCGCTGAGGTAGTAGTCGGCGTAGTAGGTCTCAGCGTACGAGGAGCTCCAACCATCACAGGTCAGAACCGGAGCAGTGGCGTTGTACGTGGTCTCGGCATTCGGCTGCGGACCCGGGTTAGGGGATTCACAGACAACTGCGTCGTGGTTCACGTCCTCCACCCAAGCGGGCTTGTAATCGGGGTTGTCGATCTCGATGGTGGGTTCACCAACGGCCGGCGTACCCGGAACCGTCACGGTCTCGTCCCAAGCAGGCTTGCCAGGGGTGACAACCGGCTCGTCCCATGCGGGAGTTCCCGAAACGACCTTGGTCTGAGTCTCGAAGTAGAAATAAGACCCGTAACCGCCACCCTGGTGGATGATGGTGTCGGGCGTGTTTCCCTTCGAGTCAGACGTGATGCCGACCTGGTGCCAGCCATCTGCCGGCGGGGCCGTGGTGGGTTCCTGCTTGTGACCAGCCGTCCAGGTCCACTTCATGTAGCCGGTGACCTCAGTCGTGTCCGGCGTACCGTCGTGGTGGATGTAGGTGGTCGTGTCGGGCTCAGCGTCGTGGTGGACGACCTTGGTGGTGTCGGGCGTTGCCGGCTGGTAGTCCGGGTTGTCGACGGTGATCTTCGGTTCGCCGATAGCCGGGTGGTCGATGTGCTCGACCCAGGCATCCTTCGGGACGCAGTCCGTGGCCATGGCCGGTGCTGCTGTTGCGAGACCGAGAGCCGCGACGAAGGCGGTTACCAGTCCGAGGGCATACTGCTTCTTCATCTTTTTACTCTCCTTATTTGAGGGGTGTTACTGGGCCAGCGGAAGGACATATCGATTGCAGTCGCAACCTTTGATGATACACATCTCCGCATAGAACATGTGATCACCTTCGGTGTGACCGCATTCATCGCAATTAGGCATTGCTATATCCTTCCTAAAAGAAAAGAGGAGACGCTGTATATAACAGTATCTCCTCCTTACCTTTTTACTTATGGATGTGTGGTTGTTACTCTCACACCTCTTCGACGACGAGGACGTCGCGGTCCGAGCGGGTGATGGTCTTCATGAGTGCACCAGCGACGATAACGCCGAGGGTGGCACCTCCGAAGATCAGCGCCTTCTTGACGATGACGTTCTTGTTGTCCTTGAGGGTGGTGATGAGGTTGTTAGCCATTTTGTTTTCTCCTTTTAAGTGGATGGGGTCTCACTATAGCCCGTGTAAATTTCGCGAGCTTATATATCGCCTTCAGCTACGCGCTGGTTGGCGGTTCTGTAGATTTCTTCTTCGTCGGGCTCCGGCTCTTGTTGTTCCTTTTGAGCTTCGTCCAAAGCTCGTTCTTCAGGCGTCTTGAGTCTGAGGCGAACCGTCTGGCTAACCTTGAGTCGAGGTGCGACTTCTTGGAATGCCAGATGGTCGTACAAATCAAGCTCTACTGGGGAGGTTTCAAGAACCAGGTCATCAGGCGTCCAGCCGAATTTTGCAGCGACCGCCAGTTGTTCAGCAATGTACGTGTCCAGCTTCGACGCCATATCACGTTGCACATCCCTGAGTGTCAGATCGATTGGACGACGTTCGAATGTCATAGGATATAGAATCCGTTCTCGTCCATGGGCGGGAGCTCGCCACGATCGATCTTGTTTCCGATCTCATCAGCCAGAGCCATGAGGTAATCAGGATATGTTTCGATCACAGCAGCTATTACAGTTTCAGGCTCGGGCATTTGAGTACTCCTTCAGTCGTTCTTACGGTTAACGGGGGCAGACCAGATGAGCAATGCCAGTTCCGAGGAAACGGACTTCACCGCCGGCGATCACCTTGTGACAGACCGGACAGATAGCCGTGTCGTTGTCCATCGAATCCAGTTTACGCTTTTTAAACATGAGACCTTATTTATCTTTCTGGTGAGGTGTTGCTATGCTTTTTCGAGTATGACTTTTCCGTCTTTGGCAATATATCCGCTTGCCCAGTTTTCCAATACGTCTGACGCATCACTGAGAAAACGAGTTTGCGCCACTAGCTGCGGCGGATACCCATTTCGAGTACGCCAGACGTAATATTGCATTATTTCTCCTTATTCGCAGTCCGTCTCGAGTCGTGACCCTCCGGGAAAGGGGTGCTCCTCTCCCAGATCACTGAGGGCCTTCTTCCCCGTACACAAGTCTGGGACCCTGCAGCACCACAGGTCGGACAAGGGACAGGCCCGTAGTCCATTTCTTACCAGACCTTGTAGAAATTTGGGAACGGCTCGTCTCGGAAGGAAATAACCAGAGCGGGCTGGTTGTCCTTTGTAATGCGAGCCGTGGGCACGTGCAGCGAGAGCTTCTTGTCCGAGTTCCAGCCGACGTCGTCACCGTGGCTCAGCGGGTCAAGCCCGAGCTTGTGGTAGAAGTCGTTCAGGGAGGCGCCGCCCATACCGTTGATGATCTCGTAGTTGAGGTCATTTTCGGCCTTGCGGATGGCCTCCATGTTACCCTGGAAATAACGTCCAGAGTGCTGATCGAAGCAGAGCACGTCTCCGCTACCAAGAATAACCAGTTGGCTGTCCTCGGGCGGATTGGCAGTCACTCGATCCTGAGCAACCGCGTCACGTACCTTCTGCTCGTTGTTGGCGCCGATCTGCTCGACCACCTTGTCCTTGTAGTCACGGAAGGTTGTCTCCGCAACGGTGTATGCACTTACCAGAGCAGCAGTACGCTTGGACGAAATGGTGTTGGCACCGATGATGCACGCCAAGGTAGCTCCACCCACCACTGCCGGCGGGATATAGAGCTTCCAAACGAGCTCGAAACGCTCCTTGTTGGTCTTTCGGACCCAGAAGCCATCCTCACCGTCCTTAAAAGGATGGATCTCCGCGTCTCTGATGACCTCTGCAGCCCTGAACGAGGCCCGTCCGGTCAAAATTGCCGTACTTACGGTTCCCGTGACTCCTACGACCGTCAGGATGGTGGGCGAGTTGTCCTTGATGAAGTGGCCAACCATTTTGGCAATGTTACCGATTTGCACGACGCTCCTTGCGCTTTACGATGATCCATACGGACCAGGTGACGATGATGAGGGGGATGAAAATAGCCGGTTCGGCGTATTCAAGCATTAGTTGGTTCCTCCAAAAAGTTTGTCGGCGTAATAGCCCACAGCGAACAGAATCACGTATACTCCAGCGATCACTAGAGCTATGCCGACAACTTCCATGTTACTTACGCATCTCCCTTACGAAAATCCAGATGAACCAGAAGCCGGCAGTAATGCAGACCATGAACACGTCGAAGAGGAACTTGAAGAACCCGTACTTCTTTTTGGCGGGACCGTAGTACTCGCTCTTCTTATAAACCTGTGACATCTTTTTTCTCCTTTCAAAAGAAAAAGAGAAGACCCTGTCGCGAACAGGACGATATTCATCTATCTTCTCATTATAACCCATGTATATCTCGCGAGGTCAGCTGAAGAGTTTCCTGAAGAACGTTTTGACGGGGTGTTGTTCATCGGTCCACTGTTGAGTTTGCTGGCAGACCTGTGCATACTCGAATACGACCTTCTCATAGGTCTCGAGCATTGCGTCAGTCACCTTCTCGGCTTTGAGAAGCTTGGTACGCTGCGTCTCTACGTCAAGCGCCAAATGCATCTGACGGACAAAAAGACGATCTATTGGTTCGGGCATTTCAGTCCTTCCACAAGAAAAGAGAAAGCCCGGTTAGGGGCTCGCTCTGTTGTTACTCGTTGATGGGGGTCAGTGCGTTGATGGCGATCTGACTAAGCGTCTTCAAGACCACCGTCGATGCGATGACGACGACAGTACCGATCACCAGGCGCTTGGCGGCGTCCTTAGCAATTGCTTCGTAGTCGACAGGCTCCTTGATGACGGTGTCTGCGTTGACATCGACCTCAGGGGTCTTGACGAGCTTAATCTGGATGGATCGGTTCTTAAACATTTGTGGTCCTTTCGTGGATTAACTCTTCATTATACCCGTTGTAATTCTCGCGAAAGGAAAAAAGGAAAGCCGGGTCAGGGCTCCCTTTTGGGGTTACTTCTTGTTGGTGAGTAGGGTAACTGCCTTATCGGCAACCTTGTCAATACGTACGAGATGACGTTCGGCTTTGCGTGCAAGGTGCTTTCGCTGGATCGCAATGATACTCGTTTGAGTGTTCACAGCGATGACTTCGATAGCGACCTTGTAGTGCTTTTCCGCAACGAGCATCCGAACGAGGTTCAGGGTTGCTTCATCGGTTTTGTCCATTACAAAATCCTTTCAAGAGGGGTCTCACTATACCCGTTGTAAACCCCGCGACAGGCAAAAAAGAGAAGGCCCGTATAAGGGGCGATCTCTGGTGTTAGACGGTCTGAAGAAACTCTTCGGTCTCTTTCACGAGTTCTTTGCTTGCGCGCTTCACTTCCATGTGCAGTCGAGCAGGTGCGATAACCTTCTTCTTCACTGTGTCTACAGCGATGATGGCGGTCGTCGTACCTACCGAAATGGCCATGTTAATGAGCATCTTCTTTGCGAAGTCATTCATGAGTTTTTTACCTTTCGTTTAGTGTGGGTCTCACTATAGCCCTTGTAAAAAGCGCGAAGGCAAAAACTATAACCTTTGTGATATTATCGTGAGGTTATAGTTCGTTGTGTTAGATCTTGATTGTGCTTGCCAGGAACTCGTTGCCGAGTCCTTTCTCCGTGATGAACGTCAGAGTGTCGGCCAGCATCTTCGTCTCGACCTTACGGATGTAGCGATGCGTCGCGATGACGATCACTGCGCTTGCCGCAATGGTGAGAGGGGTCTGGTACTTCTTGACGATCTTCTTGGTCTTTTCGAGGGCCATGAGGTTTTCCTTTCAAGTGGATGGGATCTCACTATACCCCGTGTAAATCCTGCGAAAAAAAGAAAGCCCTTGTAAAAAACAAGAGTGCCGCGTAAGAGGTTTGAATTCTTACACGGCACTCCCATTTTGATGGTTTGCCTATTGAGGTTTGTGTATGTCTACACTTTAGCCTTGAGGACGAAACCGAGGGCTTTCGAGCCGATGACGTGAAGTCGCTCGTAGTTCAGGATCAGAACGATACCGGCGAGGTTGCCCGCGACAGCTACAACAGTGTTCGGATCTACACGTCGCTTGTCCTTTTCGGGGGTCTTCAGCTTGTGCAGTCGTTCGATCTGCGTAACGATCTGGGCGTACTCGTCAGAGTTTGCGTTGTGAGCCCTGAGCTCATCGAGGGATTCAGCAATGGCAACGTTAAGCTCCTCGGGGTCTTCCGGGGTCTTAAAGATGTTGAACATGTTGTTCTCCTTTCAAGAGGGGTCTCATTATAGGCCGTGTTTATATCGCGAGTTACACGCTGGGCGGCGTGCCGGCACCGACGTTCTGCACCTTGAGGGTGAGATCCTTCTTGGCCTGGAGTGCGTCGAGATTAAAAGTCTGCCCCAGAACCTTCACGTCGTCCGGATCGGTTGTATCCACATTAAGCTCTCCGTCGTACTTGGCGTCGGAGTTCTGATACGACTTGTTGCTGATCTTGAGGAAAGCTCCGAGAAGCACCGTCAGGGCAGCAATCGTACCGACGACCTCGACCGAGAACGGCAGGTGCCAGATCAGGGCCACGGCAGCATAGAAGGTACCAAGTGCCGGCAGGATAACCGTCACCAGGTTCTTCAGCAGGTCGTACGTACCGTTGCTGATGAGTGAGACCGTAGTCCCCTCGGCAACGTGCTTAGGGTCGTTTTCGTTACTCAATTTTATTCTTTTCCATTTCTATCTGGGCCTTAGGAACCGTATGATCGATTGACCACAGCTGCGGATTCGGCTCCAATGGTGTGATACCATGTTCGATTAGTTGCCGCCGCAATCTGGAAGAGTATTCAGCCTCTTCTCTCCGCTTCCGATCAGCAATATCGCGTTCCTTTTCAGCAGCGTCTCGTTCCTCGATAGCCTTAGCGCGTTGCGTAGCCAAGTCGGTGTTTCGTCGGCGCTCTCGATTAGCTTTACCCGAGATTTGCTTCCAAAAACCATTGACAAAAGCAAGTAGCACTGCGCTTCCCCCGGCCGAAGTTACCACAGTTACGAGGAGTTGCACTGCGTCCATATTCTAGCTTTCTGTGTGTTTGCCTGGCGTCACAATGATCTTTGGAGCTAGCTGGGGGCCTCTAATCTCCAAATATCTCTGTACGAACGTCGCTGCGAAAGCGATTGCAACCGCAATCCCAAACGGCGAACTACCCAGTGTGATGATCAGAATTACATAACACAGCATTGCAGTAGCAAGAGCAAGGAGACCTGTTCGCTCTAGCCACCAAATTCCCGGAAGGACAGCTATGGCCCCAAACAACGCCCCAACAAGGAGAAACGTGCCGAGGATATAGACGAGGGTAAGCCCGAGAACACTTTGAAATGCGTGAGGCGGGTGAATGACGATGCCGATACCGGCCACCAGCATACAGAGATACACTGTAAACTGCAAAATCCGAATGAATCGCGGCTCGGCGATCTTCATGTAGATGTTATGAGCGAAAGGAAACCAAGTTTTCACCTCGTCCCCCAGATCCTTATCTTGTTCGTTCATAATCTCTCCTAGACTGCCGTAAATGACGGGCTAAATTGAGGTCCACTGGCATCAGCCGACCAAATTTGTTCGGTAATTCGGGACTTCGTCTTGACGCCAACATCATCCTTTACCCAGACAATATCGCCCAAACCGAAGTAGGTTGCGTTCCAGTTGTTCTGCGGAGTCTTACCATCGACTACGTACATGTACGCATTCTGTTGGTTAGCAAGTGCCTCAAGTCCTCGTCTCGAAAGCACTGCCTGATCCTGAGCAGCTGTAGTAGTGTTATCAGGACCAACGTCCGATGCATCAACAACTAGCGTGCGACGTGCGATACCGGTAGGGGTAACACCGATACCTGGTGTATACACGTCGATACCCGTCTTGGCGCCTAGCACTCGAGCATGGTTCTTGTAGTTGGCGATAGACTCAACTGAATGCGTGTCAAAGAACGTGTCGTCGTCCGGCGAATATACCTTGTAGTAACTCGCGTTTGGGTCGCTACGATCAATACCCGCATAAATGAAGCAAGTGAGTGTACCCGGTGCGCTAACATTGCGATTGATCTTAAAGCCGTACCCCATGCCATCGCACATAGCTTTGATCATGTTGTAGACAGTATCTCTAGCAACGTTCAGCGTGACGCTACCGCCCTGCGGGCTGACAGCATTAACTACTGAGAACCCAGGAATCGCGTTGGTTCCGGCAAGAGTCGGATCGGCCACGTATTTGAACACGATATAGCGAATGATATCGCTCATGGTTCCGGTGAACGACTCATTGACCTTAGCCAACGCGCTAGTTCCTGATTTACTGCTCCTGTTGTCGAGAAATGCACAGAAATCTCGCCCAGTCACCTTAACCAGTGGCGCACCCGTGGTTTCATCTTTGGTTCGCTCAACCGTCTCTACCATCATTACCGTGCTTGTTTCCGAAGACAGAATGTACTCGGCTTGGCGAAGGTTTTGAAGATAATAGTCGAGCTGCGTGACCAATGTAAAGTCACCATAGGCTGAATAACGCTCAGTCCACACAAAGGACTCGTAGTTATCGATGACCTTTACGGGTGCGTAGTTGTAATCCCCTAGATATAGATCCATAGGTTACAAGCCTCCATGGCGCTTCTTGTACTTGATGAAAGAGCTATTCGGCCACATAGCAGTGGGGTTTTCGAGTCGGAAAAAGTTACGTCCCGGTCGAAGCTGCATGTCTACCAACGAACCCTGGAACCACGGGAGCACTGAGTTCGTAGAACCACTTCGCACATAATTGGCAAAGCGGTTACCCTTTACACTCGAAAATAGGAACGAGTCGTTGGAGTTAATTGCCAGATTGGCGCCAAACATCGTAAGAACCGAAGCAATCGAAGCGAGTTTATACAACTTCAGACCCTGGTTCGGAAGCGCCGTCTTAACGATAGTCTCGAAGGTGAATCCGACAGGTACCTTGCCGTCGAAATCGATTACGAACGTGTCGTTAGTCCCATAGATGGCGCCGTATGCGGCAATGGCCTGGTCGATACTGACCGAAATATTAGCGTTATAATCGTCGAAGTATGGATCGACGCAAATGATTGAAATCTGATTGACCGGAGCCCCAGTTAGATCACCGGGGTCGTTCGACTCCACAACGCCAACGATATGGACCTGGCCAAGCTCGTCAGTGTCAAACTGAAGGTCGAGTTTGTTACCCGGCTCAAAGACCGTATATAGCTGTTGGCGGAGGGCGGCCGCCGTGGAGCTCCCAGAGCCGTAAGACTCCTGAAGCTCCACGGTCAGCACGATGTTCCTCTCGCCATCTCTACTCGACAGGTAAATACTACCCGGATCAAGCGGCGTCGCGAATCGCGAGACTTCCGCCTTGACCGGACCGAGGCCCGTAAAACCCTTCACGTAAAATGGCGAAAGGCCATCCTCAACGAAGGGGATCGAGAGCACGCGGTCCGCGCTGCCATCGTAGTAATTTGGGAGTAGAGCGGTGAGTTTGGTAATCATTAGATAGCCAAGACTTCCTTTGCGAGAGAGACCTGGTTCTTAGTTTGACGGTAGAGTTCCGGCGCACTAAGAGCCTTGGGCGAGGTGTTGTACTGGTAGAAGTTGACTCCACCACGACCATCCGGGGTGTTATCGTCTTCAGACGACAGATATGCCTGGTTCTCGCGTTCCTGCACAGCCACAGAGGCTGCCTGGTTGTACGAGTTGTCGAGCGACAGCGTCGGAGTCTGGAAATAAGACCCGATAGTGCCAGCGTCCTTCTTGAACGAGGTCATATCCAGTACCGGTCGGATGACCGGAGTCGAGTTCACATCCGTCGAGACGGCGTTAGCAATCTGCGACATAGTGGACTTCATAGCATTTACTGCGGCGACGCCAAGACCATGTGCCGAGTCCTCGACCCGACCAGCCTTGTTATCCATACCCACAGCAACACCTTCGCCAGTCCACTCACCGAGTTCGGTCGTGACCCTAGACGGGGAGTTGATACCCAGCAGTCGCTTGATCGTGTCCGGAATACCAGCCACCAGTTTCCCGGCAGCTTCCGCGATACGCCATGCCTTCCCCGCCAGACCACCAGTCATACCATCGACAATCGCACCAGCGATACGGAGACCGGCGTCTCGCATTTCACCAGATTTGGTTTCGATAGTAGTGGCAAGCCCATTCATGAAGGCAGTAATAGCATCCGCGGCAGCATTTACGATGTCGTTGGAACTCTGCTGAATACCTTCGATGAACTTGACAATGATCTGGGTGCCCTTGTCGATCACTTCGGATATGTGATCCTCGATGCCCTGTAGGAAACCGAGGAGAATCCGCATACCAGCATCCGTGTAGGGCTGGATATTCGCAGCGACCGTGTTCAAGAAGTCGAGCAGCATCTGGGCAAGCGTGGCATTGATCTGCGGCGACACCTGCTGAAGACCCTGCAAGAAGGCCAACATCAGGGCAACCGAAGCTGTCATCAGAGCCGTACCACTAGCGGCAAGACCCTGAGCAAACGCAACAACTCCAGCAGCAAGTCCTGTAGCCAGCTGTGGAATAAGGCCAATGAAGGCCGCAACCATAGCGATAAGTGCTGCAGTACCAACTGCTCCAGAAATGGCGATAGCGGTCAGGCCAACGGAGAAGGCCAAAAGACCAATTCCAGCAGCCAAAGCGCCAACACCAATCAACGCCGCAGCAATACCAAGACCGATGAGGCCTGGAATTGCCGGCAACAGTGCGACACCAGCAAATGCGATGATGTATAGGCTTGCGCCCAGAGCCAACAACGATTTACCGAGGTCCTCCCAGCTCAAACTTGCAAATACCTTGAATGCGGCACCGAGAACGATGAGCGCACCCGCAGCGACCTGCAGAGCGATAGCCCCCGGAAGAGCCACGAGCATGAGAGTCAGACCAACTGCCAGAATAGCAAGGCCCGTGCCCATATAGGCCATGACTTTACCAAAGTCATCCCACGACAGCTTGGCGAACTTCTTAAAGGCCGCAGCCAAGATGTTCATAGCTACCGAGATGATGATAAGGTTTGCCGCACCAATCAAGAAGACGGGAGCACTCACCAAGGCTGTAGCAACGGCAAGGATAGCCAGACCGGCACCGATAGTCGCCATGATTCGACCGATATCGTCCCACGACAGCTTAGCAAGCTGAGCAAATGCCTTACCAAGGATAAGGACTGCCGCAGAAGCAATAACAAGCGCACCAGCGCCTGCGAGAGCTGCCGGGTCGGACATCAGTTTCAGAGACAGGGACATGGCGAGCAAAGCCCCACCCAAAGCCACAAGGGACTTGAGCAAGGACTCCCACGACATGTTTCCGAAGGTCTTCATAGCCTTGGACAGGATGAGAATTGCCCCAGCAGCTGCTGCCAGAGCCGCACCACCGGTAAAGGAGGAAGACTTTGGCATCAATCGCATAGCGCCCACCAGCCCGATAAGACCACCAGCAACGCCAGTGAGTCCTCGACCCAGCTCTTCCCAAGACAGATCGGCGAATTTAGCCACTGCCGAAGCAATAACATTTAACGCCACGCCGAGAGCAATCATGCCAACCGACGTGCTGATCATCTTCTTGGGATCACCCATGAGCTTAGAAACGCCAACCATCTCGGCCATGATGACCGTGACAGCCGTAAGCCCCTTAGCAATGCCGTTCCAGTCAAGCTTAGCTAGCTTAGCCACCGCAACAGCCATAAGGTCGATAGCCCCAGCAAAGAGGATCATACCAAAGGTCATCGCGATAAGCTTTGCAGCACCAAGCTTGCTATTGATCTTCTCGAGCAGAGTCATCGCGCCGACCAACTGGCCGAACATGATAGTGATTCCACCCAGAGCCGTGGTCAAACGAACCGGATCGATAAGCGACAGTGCCACCACCGAAACGGTAAGGACACCAACCGCAATAGCGATCGACATAAGCGTCTTAGCTTTGATCTGCCCCTGCAGTGCGCCAAGTGTATCGGTCAGAGCGCCAAAGACACCCTTGATCGAGTCCACCAAGCCACCGCCGAAGTTGATGTTGAGGCCCTTCTTGAAGAACTTGCGAAGAGCAATCACCAAAGCTGCAAAGAGCCCAGTGTTCAACACCTGGAAGATACCGCTGAAGTCACCAGTCTTTACCGAGTTGGCAATCTGGTCACCAAGCCCACTGAAGAAGTCTCCGAACGCCTTAGCTACGGGCTTAAAGGCCTTGAAGACCTCTCGGAAGAAGCCCATGATTGCCTTGAAGACCGTCGACACCCAATTCCCGAACTGAGCGATAACGTCGAAGCGCTGCTTGAGCGTGTTAAACGCAGTCTCCACACCAAGACCGAAAGCCTTGAGCGGGTGTGCATTACCCATCGTCTCGAAGAACGACTTGACCAAACCGCCAAGGAACTGCAGTGCAGCAATCGGAATCTTAAGGACCTTCTCAAGCCCAGTGAAGAATCCGTTGAGCTTATCGCCCTTCTTGATGGCCTCATCCAGTTTAGTGAGCCAGTCGCCAATCTTTGCCGTGAACTCCAGGAAACTTCCCGAGCCTTTGGTTGCGAAACCAAGCAGGCGGAAAAGCACCCCAGCGACTTTTTGGATAACCTGCCAGCCGATGTCGAAAACTGCAAATACGCCCTGGAACGTACGACGCAGATTGTTCGAATCAGCACCACCCATTTTGAGTGAAGCGAAGAAGTCTCGAACGTTCTTCGTCATGTCGGCCAGCATCTTGCCTGTCATCGGCGGGAAGATGTGTCGGAAGGCTTCCTGGACAGGCGTAAGCACGCCCATGATGTCCTGCCAAGCGTACTTGATCGCGTCAAGCAGTGCCGTACGACCGCCAAGCTCTTTCCAGTCACCCAGAATCTTGTTTCGAGCGTTTGCGGACTGACCAATCATGCCACCAAGGACATTATTGACGTTGGTCCACATCGTACGAGCTTCTTCGAAGTCACCGAAGACAAGCTGCCAAGACTGAGTCCACCCCGAACCCACGGCCTCTTGCAGAGTACCAATGAGCTGAGATGCAGTCTTGACCTTGGTAGCCGCTTCCGAAGCAGTCTTACCGAGCTGCATCGAAGCCTTGATCTGCTCATCAGAGTAGCCAAGTGTCTTGAGCTGTTCGGCGTTGAGATCGCCAGTGAATCGACTAAGAGTCTCGTTCAGGATGTCGGCGGTAAGCCAGCCCTTCTGAAGCGAGTCTCGGAAGCTGCCTTCCTCCTTGATGATGTCGTCGACGGCAACGCCGTGAACTCGAGCGGTCTCCTTGATCGCATCCTGGAAGACCTGGCCACCCATACCGGCGTTGACCACAGAGTTCCAGTCCATCAGCTTCACGGTACCAGTGGCCAGCGCCTGAGAGAGCTGGTACATGGCCGTAGAAGCCTGCTCAGAGTTTGAGCCAGAGAGTGCCGCAAGGTTCGCGATACCCTTGATCGCCGCAACCGACGTGCCCAGATCTACACCAGCAGCCGTGAAGGTACCGATGTTTCGAGCCATCTCACTGAAGTTGTAGATGGTCTTGTCAGAATATGTGTTGAGCTCCTGAAGAGCCGCGTTCACATCATCAAGCGTCGAACCCTTAGACTGGGTGTTCGCCAGAATGGTCTGAATTGCATTGAGGTTTGTCTCATATTCCGCAAGACCCTGCTTGATAGGGTCGACAGTTAGAGAAGAAACAAGGGCCCTACCGGCGTTAACCGCCGAGTTGGTGATATTCGCAAGGGCAGTAATGCCGATGATGCCCAATGCCGAGAAGCGTGAGACGAGCGTGTCTACACCTGCAGCGATTCCCGCCAAGGAGAAACGCTTGCCGGCTGCGTCGAGCTCGTTAAGACTGTCACCTGCACCCTTGAGGTCCAGACCCTTCTTAAGCTTGTCGAGCGAGTCGGTGGTCTGCTTGATGCCGCTCTCAAACTGGCTGTTATTGAACTTCATCTGAACGACGCGTTCGTCGATACTACTCATGCAGAGGTCACCACCTTCCATACATCGTCTGCGATTTTGTCAAAAATAGGCTTGATGGCGGGATTGATAAAGTCCCGACCTTGGACCCAACCTCCACCGCGAGTACCATGGCCGTACTGCAGCATAATAACCACAGGGAAACCATTCTCAACGTCGGAGTTAGACCAAGATATAGCGTACGACCCCCTGGAACGTTCTACTTTATAGTCCCAGGAGGCCGCCGCCAAACCGGAATCGATAGGCGTCGCATTCGAAAGTGCGTCTACACCCATTTGACCGTATTTGTGCAGCACTCGGAGGATTTCGCCCCGCTTCATAGCTTGCAGAAATGTTTCGGTCTTAACGAATGAGCCACTTGACTCGAACGAGAGCATATCGATTCCTTAATTAACTAGCATCCAAGAATGGCCCGCAGTTTACCCAAAGCCCAGTTGATACATTGTATACATACAGGTATCCACCCATAGAATATGCATCACCACTAGCCGGGTTGGCAAATGGCAGGTTCTTGTAATACGTGATGCTAGATGTTGATGCGTAATCAGCCCAGGCCGGCACATCCCACTTGGGAGTGACGTTCTGTCGGCGATAGATATAGCCAGCAGTACCACCATCAAACGATCGACCGTTATAACCCTTTGCGGGGGTCTCGGAAATGATCGTCAGGTTATCCCACCATACGTCAGCACTACCATAGACACCACCATGACCGAGACGAACTGCCGCAGCAGTCACATCAGCCGGAATGGTAAAGGTAAATACGATGTTCGCTGTACCCGCAACGTTTGGCGCGGGGTCGCTAGCTATCGTCTGTCCAGCCCCAGCAGAACCACCTGTCATAGTGACAAGGATCTTGCCGAGATAGTTAGCATCAGTTGTGCCTGTGATGGGTGCAGCAAGACGCCTAGTTGCCATAACCGTATAGGTTGAACCAGCCTGCAACTGCATCTGGAAGTTACCTGGGGCTATAGCACCAACAATTGCGCTTGTTCTGGGATCTGTCAACGACAAGGCAACCAGGCGAAGCGAGTTGGCTCGAGTGCCCGTCCAAACAGTACTTCGAATGGCTCGCGCACTGGATTCTGACGTGCTTGCTGGGGTAACGATTTCCTGAACCGAAACGGAGCCGTTAGGCGTGCCAGTCCATCGATAGGTTTTATCGTCGCCAGCTGGTCGGTCGCCCCAGATACTTTCCACACAAGGATAGTTAGGATCTGAGACGATACCAGTCATAACCGCATAATCGGCGTCACTGGTGGTGTTACCAGTGATCTTCGCAACCGAAGCCATGGCGTAGGTACCAGCCGGAACCGGAATTGTCGATGCGACCCACTTCCAAGAACTTGGAGTTAGTGGTGTGAACGACGCCGGATCATGCTGGAAGCCGGCTTGAGCGCCCGACGCAGTGGTAATAAACCACGCACCCAAATATCGTGCTGGACTACCAGTGCTACCTTGATTGTCGATGTTGTAGACCGACATATAGGCCGATGTGGCAGCATGACCAGCAGCAAGAGTACTTTTTACCGCAGTGGTAATACCCATCGGATGTCCTGTAATAGCAACACCCATTGTGATGGGGTAAATACTCGAGTTATTCGAGGTCATACCAGGCGTGGTAGTCGTTGCGTTCGGATTCAACGCCAAGTTGTTCCGAAGCATCAGCGTACCGCCACCCGTGATGAACGACGGGTTTATAGCCAGGTTGGTTACTGTTTCAGTGATAGCGTCAAGGCTACCATAGAATACACTAACGCCAGCGCTCTTCCACGAAGTGAACGAATCGCTGATCTCTCGTGCCGTGGGCAATACCGGTGCTGTGGTCGCGGTACCATACAACCGATCCTCGATAACCTTCAGCAGAGCAGGGTTAGCGTGACGAGAATCGATAGTCAGATGGGCCGTAGGCGCTCGGTTAGGAATGTTGGACGGAGTCGTCGTGACATTCCAGCTGAACGTAGTCGGCTCTGGCGTGGCGTTAAGAGATGAATGCGCCTTTTCAGTGGGCGCGGCCATCGCATTGTAAACCAGGTGGAGCTTGTAGCCCAGGTCCCCAGTAGTGGCGTCACCAACCTTTGTGCGGTAGGAAAAGCCAAAAGGAACTCGCGGCTGAAGCCCGAACCCAAGACCATCTGCCCACGCCGTACCATCGCATTTAGCAAATTCTTTCGGGTAGCTGATAGCCTCAATGGTAAGGCCAAACTCTTCTCGTGTGTACCGCTGGCGAGTTCGAATACCATCCATGGTATAAGGAACCTGCGTACCACCGCTAAGAGTTTGCTTGACCGACTTCAGTCCACTCCAAGGAACTCCGGTGAAGATCTTGGAGGCGATACCAACGCCTGGAAGGTACAGAACGCCCTTCTCAACGCCAGTCTCATAGGTACGATCGGTTAGAACGTCCCATGTAAGTTGAGTCACGATGCATCCCTTCTTAGCCGTTAGTACCCAGCTGCTGACGTCGCTTAGCAACGAGCTCGCGGTTGTGAGCAGCCAATTCGGCTCGACTCATCTTCTTTTGTGGAGCGTTCTTCTCATTCAGCACCTTGATCAGAGTGATCAAACGATTGAGGTGCCAGTTCTCTCGATCCACAGGAATCTGCAACGAGATCATCCAGTAATAGATGATTTCAGCGGTCACGATCTCACGAGAGCCCACTTTATTGGGGAATTCTCGGAATGTGGTGGCCGTCTCCTTCGATTCAATGTAGTCATTGATCTTCAGGACGATCTCGGGCGTTCCATAAAGTCTTAGGAAAACGTCCTCAGGAATATTGGGAGTCATGTTCATGGCACGAATGTACCCGAACGCTTCCTCGGTCGTTTTCTCGCCAGGCGCCAAGAATGGCTTCTGAAATTCTGACTCCCATTTTGAAAGAGAAACCAGGGAGTGCTCGAGTTCCAACGTGTACGGCTCAGTCTTGATGAACATCTGAGTCTCATCGTTGAATAGTTCCACTGAAGGAACTGTGATTGTAAGCACTCCCTGGTCTCCTTTCTAGATCGATTAGTAGTCGTACTGCCAATCGACATCGGTGTTCTTCGCGAAGGTGTAGCCGACCTGCGGCTGCGCAACCACGAGAACGCGCTGACCCACGGTGAGGACAACGTTTCCGGTCTTCTTGACACCGTCGATCTTGTAGTCGACACCCGTCGTGGTCGGGATGGCGATCGTGTGAGTCGCCGAGGTGTACGTCGGAGCAACCGGCGCGGCCTGCGTGGTAGCACCCGTGAAGATCGCGATGACCTCGTCAGGGAGCGGCAGACGTGCGTTGCTGCCAGCGCGACCGTAGAGGATGTCCTCGAGGGTCGTCAGAGCAGCCGGCGAGACGCGGGTCGAGTCGATCGTCATCGAAGCGGTGGGCTTCAGACCAGTAACCGAAACCGGCGTGGTCGAAACGTCCCAGCTGAAGGTGATCGCCTCGGGCGAGTCGTTGACGGTGGCGAAAGCCTTCTCAGACGGAGCGGCGAGGCAGCCCCAGATGAGGTGAAGCTTGTAGCCCCAGTCCTGACCCGAAAGGTCGTTACCCTTCTTGGTACGGTACGAGAGACCGAACTGCTTGCGAGTCTGCTGACCCACGGAAACGCCGGCAGTCGGCGAAGCCGTACCGTCGCACTCCTCGAACTCGACCGGGTAGGTGAACGCCTCGATGGTCGCGGCGAACTCCTCGGCGGAGATCAGGTTGAGGTAGACGATGTTGTCAGCGTACTGCTTGTTGGACTCGGCACCTGACGGGCTCTCGGTGACGGTGGTAAGACCGTTCCAAGCAACACCGTTGATGTATGCACCCGACGCATCGGGCTTGTAGAGGACACCGTGGTCGACACCGGTCTCGAAGACCTTCTCGCCAGAGTTATCCCATGTGATTCCAGCCACTTTTACTCCTAATAGTAAAGACTGTAGACAGTGTGATTAAGTTGATCTTGCGCATAGAACCTTTGGAAGGTACACATGGGCAGATCGCCAACCTTATCTGGAATCACCGAATCCGGATCTTCATCGATAATGGTTAGCTGATAGCGCTTTGTGCGGCTGTATGACTTATTCGACGCATACTTCTTATCCTCTTGATCCCTTTCATAGCGGATGCAAGGATACTTCATGAGTGTGTTCTCAGGAGTTTGGAAGTAAACATTGGGAGCCATCGTCAAGAGGAACTCATGGAGTTCGAGGCGTGATCCCATTGTACTTTCCTCCCAACTGAAGAATAAGACGGGGGTACTCTTCTCGGATGTTGGTTATCTCCCAGCGAGTACCCCGCCACATTACATACTTCATGGCAAAGAAATTGTCGTTAGCATACGGATCGGCAACAATGCTGATAGGATTACTCACAGACAGATCGTTGTTAACTTTCTGTCCCTGATCCGTCTGACGTGTGGCACGCAGGACGTCACCATAGTAAACTTTCTCTACGATGACGTCCTGCCACACACCTGGCGCTGTTTCCTCAGCATGACCGAAGCCCACTACTCCAGAAAACTTTGCCATTTTGAAGGATTACTCCGAGTAGTTGAAGTACCAGCTGGTCGTGGTGCCGCTCGGGATGGTGTTACCGTCCTTAGCAACGGCCTCCACCTCGGTGTCGCGCGTGATGACCTTGTTACCGGTCACGACGTCGCCATCGATCAGGTAGTCCACGCCAGCGACGGTCGGGATGGTGATCGTGTTGGTCGCACCGTTGAAGGACGGGCTGGTCGGGGTGACCGGGGTGCCCACCGTACGGAGCAGGACGACGGCAGCCTTCGGCTTGGTCAGCGCACCAGAGATACGGGTCTCCATCAGGTACTTCTGCTGGTTGTAGTCGATGTCGAAGTCGTCGAACATGGACACCTCGCCACCCTTGTCGGCACCGATGGTGTAGTCGGACAGATTGACGATGATACCGACAACCTCCTCCTCGGTCTCCATGACCTCGACCGGAACGATCTTCGAGACCATGAGCTCCGCAGCCAGCGCGTCGAGCGAAGCGTACAGACGACGGCCGACCTTGTCCTTCTCGAGGAGCATGTCGGTGATGAACGGCAGCGTGGTGAAGAGCACCGGCTGGCCCGAACCACGGTAGTGGCTACGAGCGCGGATGATCTCCTCGATGCGGGAAGCGACCGAGATGTTCGCAGGCAGCGTGTGCTTGTGAGCGTAGAGGTCGTCGTCCTTCGCGATCGGGCGGATGCGCTCCTCGTCGATCTTGTCCTCGGAAGCCGAAGAACGGCCGTCACCGATCAGGACGGCGCGAGCGATTTCCTCGTTGAGCATGAGACGCATCTCACCCTTGAGGAAGGCCACGACGTCGAAGTCGGTGATGTCCAGGATGTCATCCCGGTCCAGCTTCTGCTTCTTGTAGATGGTCGTCGGCTCGGTCTTACGACGGAGCAGCTTGATGACCTCTTCCTTCTTCAGGTTACCCTTGATGTAACCCCGGGCACGCGCCTCCTCGGCGGTGATGTCGGCGACGACCGACTTGACCCGCGAGAACGGGATGTGACGGGTACCGTCGATGACGAGCTGCACCCACTCCACCTGACGGGAGAGGAACTGCGGCAGGTTGTCGACCGACTTGGCGTCGGGGAAGAGGAGGTCGATGTCCTCGATGCCGTAGGTGGCCTCGCCGGCGTGGGCCAGAACGGCGTCACGAAGCGAACCCGAGCGCTGTGCGTCGGTGAAGATCGCGTTGAGCTCCGAGTGGCTCAGCGTAGCGGTCTTGTCGGTGGTCGAGCCAGTCTGCTCGAAAACGTTTGCCATGATGGTGCTCATCCCTTCCTGGATGCGGGTGTCTACGTGTGCGAGGAATTCCTCGGTGGAGAGGGTCTCCTCGTCGTCTTCGAGGTCCTCTCCGTGCTGTGCGGTGTCGCCGGCCTGCTGAGCGACGAGTTCGCCGACCAGGTAGCTAACGACATTCTGCTGCTCTTCGTCGAGGCTGTCCCAGACGTCCTGAACAGTCTTCTCCTTGGTGGCGGTGTCGGCCACGGTTCCTCCTGAATTGTCGGCGTGCTCGAGATCGAGCTCGTTGTCGGTTTCGAAGGTGAGACCCATCATGATGACGGCCTCGTCTTCCAGCTCGTCATATGTCCCATCACCGTGAGCAATGGCGACATAATCGATGACTGCTTCCTCGTTGGCACCAGCAAGGACAAGACTAAGCTCCTTGATGTTGCCGTGAAGGACGTCCTTCTTGTTGTTGTGCTTCAGCCCATTGGCGAAGATCGAGAGGGAGTCAACGTCGCCGTGCTCCACCATGACCTTAGCCGCCTTGCCGGCGTCACTGTCGTTGAAGAAACCGTAAGCGTACACACCCTCTGGACGATTCTCCAGAATGGCATGGCCGAGAACGTTCTCTGCGTTGTTGTGCTGGTGCTGCCACATCAGCGGGATCTTCTTCTTATCCTGATGCTTAAACGCATCGCGCTTGATGGTTCGACCGTCGGTGCACAGGACGTCATTCTTAGTGGCCCAGCCACTGAAATCGTACTCCATTTTGAAGATCCTCCTTCCTATCCTGCAATCTGCTTGTATTCTATTGACCCGACACCCTGAGATTCCGGAGGCGCCGTAACAGCTGCGGGATCGGTGGGTTGTGGCATGTTGGAGTTCATCAGCTGATCAGCCTTTGGATCTGTCGAAGGAGACCAACCAAGAACAGAGCGAAGCTCATTCGAAGTTGCAATCTCGTTTCGAGCAAACACATCGGCGAACTTAGACAGGTCCTCAACCGTAACCATCTGGAACATGTTCCGGAAGAACATGATGGCCTGGCCCTGAGTGATAGCAGTGGACGACAGGAATGTACGTGCCATTGCCTGCGTCACCGCGGTCACTACCGGCTTTACGGTTCGGTTGTAGTAGTTCAGCATTGTCTTCTCATCAGCCGTACCATCAAACACCGAAGCGGTCAGACCAAGCTGAGCATACAGCTGAGCCGTAAGTTCCTTGATCTGTTCCAGCATGTTGTTCTCGGCCGGTCGATTCAGCTGTGTAATCTTCTCGGTACCATCCGTATAGGCGATACCGTACTTCGATCCCTTGAGCTGAGTTTCGATGTCTCCTCGACGCTTTTCAGCCTGCTCTCGACGAGCTTCAGACTTGATAACGTAGGGGAGCTGAATGATTAGATCGAGCTTGCCAGAACCTGCCTGCTCGTCAACGTAATCCAGAAGGTTGAGTTTCCGAATCAGTCGCTGCAGTGTCGAGTTAGGCTCGTTCATCACTGCATAGAGCGGATTCTCTACGATAGCGACGGTCTCTTTAGGCAGAGTGATCTCCTCGTGCCGTCCGGTCTTGTCGTTATACAACCTGATCCGAATGTGTCGAGGATACCAGGCAACGATTTCGCCAACTCGCATTGTCTTAATGTCGTAGCCATTAGTGGCCAGTGGACTGTTGTCAGTGTCGACAGGAACAATTGCGATTGTGCCCTTATCGAAAAGGCGCATAGCAATATCCTGTTTGAACTGACGAGCCTCCTGATCAATGTTGGCTGCGAGAGTCAAACAATTATTCAGACCGCTTTTGATGTCTTCCTTGTATCGATTCTTGTCATCAACTCGCACATGGCGGATGTCGATTTCAGCAAAATCGATTGCCAGCCTGGTGTATACCGAGGTGACGATGTTTCGATCGTTGGTAGACAGACGGACACGGTCAGGACGAGTTGTACTGATGTAGCCAGTTTGTTCATAGGACGGATAACGAGTTTCCTCGACCGGCTCTGTGAAGGTATTCCAAGCATGCATCAATGCGTTTGCCATGTTTCGTGCTCTACCCATAGCTCACCTCCTTTCCTAAATATGCATCAGCATTCGGTTATCGACCTGCTCGAGCGTTCTGCTCTTGGCGTGCGCCAATGGCGCCGTTGATGGTAGCACCAACCTGCAGACCACTGGCTGTCGTATTGAGAATACCGCCAAGCAGCAGAGCGCCAGCATTGCTGGATTTGATAGCGGCGTTGGTCGTGATATTACCGAGGCCTGCTGTAAGTCCCGCAGCAATACGAAGCTTTCCAGCTCGCTTACGAGTAGCAAGCGCCTTAGGATCGGTGTAAGAGGACTTCTTACCGTAAGAGCCGAGCAATACGGCTTTGGCCACTGACGGGTTTTTGTAGAAACCTTTTTGAGAACCGCCAGATCCACCGGAACTAGCGCCAGGGGCAGCAGCTTTACGCTTACCCCACTTCATACCCGGCACACCGAAATGCGCGAGTGTGTCGTTCTCACTCATGGTTACCTCCGGGCCCCACCAGCAAAGCTAGCAAGGATAACCTCACCGGCGATCTGACCAAGTGCGTGCTGAACGGCTTCTTTACCCGACTTGATCTCGCGGGAAGTCAGCATGTCCTGGTAATTCTTGTCCTTGACCGCATTAAGCGCTTTCTTGGCCTGGTACTTACCGACCTTGTAGCGCTCCTGCTTGTACTGGTTCTTAGCGGCTTTATAGTCGTTCTTAGCTTCACCGCTTTTGATACGGTGCCGTGCGGCATCGATCTTTGCATTGCGATCGGCTTCGGCCTTGGAAATAGCGTCTGCTGCATCCGCGGCATCCTTACGCTTACCAGCCTTATCGAGAGCACGAAGCTCTTTACCAGACGGCCCACCCATGGGGTTTTTACGCTTACCCCAGCGCATCCCAGGCACACCGTAATGTGCCAGAGTGTCATCACTCATTCGAAACTCTCCTTGTTAGCCTTATATGCGACATAAGCATCCATCAGTGCGGACACGTTATCGATCTTCTCTTCTTGACGCTTCTTGTAAAGCTTTCGGTTACCGTTAGTGTCTTCCTGCACCATGGTGTTACCCATAGCAAACGACATCAACAGCTGATCGAAGATGAGGTAGCGTCGTTCACTGAGAATCTTCAGTTCACCAAGAGGAACCGACTCAGTCTTCGCACCCTGGATGACCTTTTCAATACCATAAGGTCCGTTCTCCTGTTCCCAGCGAGTAACAAACTCTTTAGCATTGTAAGGGTCAAAGCCAAACGCAACTACGTCGAACTTAGAGTCCGTGATGTACTGATCAAGATCGTCATAGACGTCCATCATGTCTAGAATCGTGCCTGGCAGAACAACCAGACTACCCTCATCGATGAATTCTTGATACTTCATCCGCATAGCGCCCGGCAGTTTCATCTGCTTTAGCTCTGAGATGTAGCTTCGCGTCTTGACGCCGAAAGTGCCATTCGACAACGGGAACAAGAAGGTGAATGCCGTGAAGTCATCACCCTGAGACAAGTCCGCACCCATGGCGCAAGGCAAACCCCAGAAGTCTCGCTTACGATGTACTTCGGTTTCCTCATAGGTGAAGTAGTACGTGTAGCCTTCCATCGGAAGACCAAAGCGTTTTGCCAGGATGTCGTTCCGAGTGGATGGTGCTTTCTCAGCACGCTCGACTTCGAGGTGGTACGTGTCGTACGTAACCGTGAGGCCGATGTTCGGATTGGCTTTAAGCCACATGTCCGGCATGCCGACTTCTTCGACTTCATCGAGCTTGTAGTGCCAGATTGACACATGTGGCGCGATGTAGTCGCCCTTGAGTATGTCAGCGAGCTCCATTTTGATTGTATCGCCGCTACCATTACGGACGGTACCCTCGGAGCTGATGGCGACAATGATGTAGTCATCCATCTTAGTTGCACCCTGCTCAATGGCACCCACGACGTCTTCGCGGAGGTCACCAGAGAGCCACTCGTCCACCGTAGAGATGAACGGGCGAAGACCCTGAAGCTTGTTGACGGACATCGGTCGGATCTCAAGGATCGAACCGGTGAGGAAGTTCTCAATGCCCTTCTTGGTAGAAGCGAGCTTCACCCGATTGGCCTTAGAGCCCGTAGTGTTCTGCAGAGATCCCTCAGTGAGGAACTTCAGCAGTGGTCCACGAGCTCGAGTGATCGCCGTCTGAATCGGCAACATCACTTCTTCGGCCTGCTTCATCGTCGGAGCAGTTGTGATCTGCTTCGTGGTCGCCGTGTTGACGTTGAGGAAGTAAGCCTGAAGACAAGCCGCATACATCGACTTAGCCGCGCCTCGAGCGACGATTAGATACTGCTTCTTGATCAGTCGTTCTTTGATTCGTTTGTTGATGTAGCGTCCGCCATGGTTACTGGCATCCGGAACATAGACCGTGCGTGTCTTAAAGACATACCAACCAAGAAGCTGTTCCGCCCAGAGCTTGAAGGACTCAAGCAGGACGAGGTTGCTACCATCGGTCAGCGTAAGTTCGTTTTCGCAGTAGGCAATGAAGCCTTCGACTGCAAGATCATCGTAATAGACGGTCGGATCGGCGATGAGCGCATCGATACGATTCATCTCCATCGCAACTTCACGGTTCACAGGTACTTCGCTGTGCAGCACCGCGTCACGGAATTTACCGTAGTACTTTGGAGTTGCCGTGTTCGATAGGCCCATCGCCAATCCTCCCTTCTATCGACTGATTACTTTCCTGATCCCATCGCCAACAGCTTTGCCGGCGGGGCTGCTTGCAAAGGCAAAGGCTGCGTTAGCTGTGGTGCCCAGTGCCAATACTGCAAGTATTGCTTTGTTACCGGCTGAGATACCCTTAGGATTGAGATCCTTATACTGTTTCTCTAGCCGCATTCGATTGATTGCCTGATTGAGTTCAGCATTGCTAAGCTCTTTTGCAGACTTCTTCTTCAGAGGGAGCACGAGGGCATTATCGTGAGATCGCAAACGAGATCGCCGCTGTCCCCACTTCATACCCCTCACACCGTAGTGCTTGAGCTCGTCGTCAGACATGACCCTCCTTCCTTTGTTATGCACCGGAGGACCAGATCAGAGTATTCCCGACATACATCGAGGACACCAGATCAGGACCCAAGCGGACGCTGTCCCATGGTTGTGTGTTGAGTGGCGGGAAGGTCTTCGACCAAGTCGCTACCTGTGTTCCGCCTTCCTGCATGGCTTTCCATGTCAGAGTGACGTTTTGACCAGCCCAAGCAATGTCTACTCGAGAGTAATATCCCTTAGTCAGGTCAGGAACTGTGTTAGCGATGTCCCAAGTACCACTTGCTGTTGCGCCTGTGTCACCCTTACGATCAATTGGCGAAGCGTTCAACGACGGCAGATTCCACAACGTGTGTGCGCCCGAATCGGCAGCTACGTTATGTGAATCACCACCGATACAAACAATTCGACTCTTGATTTTGGGGTGCGCATTGAGCCACGCGTTGATGATGTTGGCTTCATCCTGGAAATTACCCCAGCGACCGTTCCCTAAAAGGTTTCCATACAAAGGAAATGATGGGAACCAAACGATCAGCTGTTCGGTAGAAGCCAGCCACGTGTCAAACAACCACTGACGCTGCGCAAGGCCGAGCATTGTCTTCCCAGCAGCAGTATCAGTCAATGGTGCAGTGACCGCCTGGTCGCGGAGCATCCACTGATCGGTGTCCATGAATCGAACGCCACCATGCGCCCATGTGGAGTACATGCCGACAGAGTCGATCTGTGGTCCGAACAAGTGACGCAGCGCTTGCGGGGCAAACTGACTCACCGGACTATCGCGCCAAGACGTATTACCGCCCCAGTCGTGATTGTCCACATGATATGTCATCGGCGTTGTCTTGAGGAAGGCCTTCATAGCCGGCTGACCCATAGCGAAGTTCATCGCATCACGCCACGGACCCTCGGTACTAGCATCCGCGTAGTGCAGGTCGCCCTGATGTACGAAGAAGTCAGCATTCTCGAGAGCCATGTCGTTATAGACAGTTCCCCATGGGCCAGTACCACCATTTCGCTGACAAGATCCCGTCAGAAAACGGAAATCTCGCTTTGCGGTGGCAAGAGTTTTGCCGGTAACCGTGTCAACTACTGTGCCAGAAGTATCATCGATTAGATCAATGGTATACTTTGTGTCTGGAGTTAGCCCTGTTACTTCGCCATAATACCATCCGGACACGTCCGAAGACGTGAAAGGACCAACGGTAATTGCAGCGCCACCAGCGGTCGGAGTGGCCCGGAGTTTAAACCCGGTCAGAGCATTCACCAACGCTGCGCCTACGCCGAGCTTGGTAGAACCAAACTGAACGATGCTGGAAAAGGTCGAGGCAGGAGTCGGACCCTTGTATGGGATACCGATCTGCATACCAAGGCCGTTTAGGGCAGCGTTTGTGAAGACAACGTCTACATCTGGCGTTGTTGTAGCGGTCGCTTGCTGCGTATAAGCAACAACGATACGCTCAATGTTTGATCCGGAGACGGTCTGACTTGGAGTGCCGAACCATTTGGTTGCACCGGTAATCGTTTCCTGTCCATCGTTTTCAACAGCCGTAGTAGCTTCAACTGCGATAGACAGAGCCAGAGTATTTGCTTGAACAGCAATCCCAGGAGCCCTCGAAAGGGTCGAAGAACCGCCATTATCACCACGATACCACATCGCACCAATAACCCAGTTAGCGGGGTCATAATTGGTGAAGGCCATGCTGGCTACTCGTGCGGCAGCAGCAACATTTAGTATGATGGGGTACGTCGCGGCATCTGTACCCTGATAGACTCGGCGATAAACAGCAAACGATCGTGAGTTTACTGCCCGGCTGGCAAGCTTAGTCCACCCAGGTTCTGAGACAGAATAAGCAGTCGGAGAAGCTGTCTCCAGAACAGTCAGGATAACATCACCCGGTACCGCACCAGCCGGTCTTTGCACCTGGACGGTGGTCGTACCATCGCCTAGATGTGTGATGTAATCCCGGCGAGTGGGGAAAGGCATGTTTACCCCTTAATTACGTAGATTGTAGTCGGCGACGGAGTTGTGATTGCAGCATACTGAGCCGCGGTGCCCTGCCAAATAGCTGTTATGCCATTCAGACCGGAAACACGCTGCTTAAGCTGAGCCCCAACCTCCGTAAACGCCTCATCAATCTTGTCCTGTGCGCTCATGCGAGAGCCGCCAGCAAGACGGTCTTGTACGAGTGCGCCGGATCTCCAAACTGTGCGAGAGAGACGGAGCCGATGTTGTCGTTTGCCTGCTGCTTCTGCGTTGCGTCGAGCGTCTGCGCCGCGTCGAACCGAACCCGGTTACCAAGTGCGGTGGTCAGTGCTGCGATAGCGTTATCGTCACCCACATCAGATGCGGTGAGCAGATCTGCGATCTCTTTGAGCGTGTCGACCGTCGGACCAGCGCCGCCGAGGATCTCAGCCTTGAGCGATGCGGCTCGAGCTTCGATCTGAGCGTCGGTTTTGCCCGAGGAATACACCGTGGTGGTGCGCGCAGTGGTGTCGTCGATCGCAGCGCCGGCGTTTGCAGTCTTTGCATTGATCTCATTGATCGCAGCAACCAGCGTGGTCTTGTCTGTGGTGCTAAGGCTAGCAAGCGCGCCGATAAGCGAGCGAACCAGCTTGAACTGAGTGCCTACCTCGGTAAACGCCAGATCGAGTTCAGCCTGAGTTGTTGCCATTATGCCATTCCGTTTCGAATCTTGTCGACGAAGCGGCCATCAGCCAGTTCATCATAGACGGGGTGGGGCGTGGGGTCGGTCAGGTGCTCCTCGAGAAGAGGCTCATCAGCAGAGACCGGGTGTTCGGTGAGATAACCCTCGACCGCGGCCGCGATTTGCTCGGGAGACACGACAACAGGCGTTTCTGCCTGAATACCAGTGTTCTCAACGGCAACGTTGATGCGCCATTCCAGTTCCAACACTTGATTTTTGTAGGAATCCAGTGCGAAAGACGTCGTCGGCGGGTCGAACAGCAAACGAACGCGAAGATACATGTAGCTCTTCACAGCGTTCAGCTCAGGGTTCGTGCCCAGGTAATCAGTCCATGTTTTCGCAGCATCTTCGATGAAGAAGCCCGTAGAAGGGCCTACACCAAGCTGCTGAAGAGTCGAAAAAACGGAGTTGATATGCAGGGTGACGTCTTGATCAAATGAGGGGTCATCCGGACTGATCGAGAGAAATTTCTTGATCGAATTGAGGATACTATCTGCATTCTCCGCCATTTCAACCTCCTTAATTGGCTACGAGGGCGAGAATCGCCAAAAAGAAACCAGCCATTGTACAGATCGCGACGAAAACGTGCCACGCAATGTACAAGACCAAAAATGAAGCAATCCCTGTAAGGGTCGCGAGGATAATGCTAAGGATACGCATGTCAATCCCTTTTACCACAGCTTTGTGTCTCCAGGACGGCGCTCTGGCGGCAGTCGCAGCAAGAGGGATCGGTCTCCGTAGTGGATAGCATTATGTGTACGGTGAGTAGTGGTGATGAGATACTCTGGATTGAGGATGTCTTCGATTCCAAGTTCGATTTGTTCGGCAGTCATTGGATTCATGTGATGAATAATGATTCTGTCGTGGATCTCGTAACCGTCGACTCCTAGATCCATGCCCTCGTCTCGGACAATAATCTGATCGCGGAGCTGTCGCCATTCCGACGAACGATAAAACTGCTGGTTGATCCAGCGATCGTAGCCAAAGGTGGATTCGCCGACATTAGCTTTGAGGGATAGATACTCAAAGCGCTCTTCGAACGTCTCAAGACGTCGCAGCTCTGAATAACGTCTAGTCCTCATAGTCGGGCTCTACTTCCTGACCCTGATACTGGCGCATCGCATTGATAGCCTTCTGATAAAGTTCCTCAGACTGCTGCGAGTTAGCCATGGCTTCGATCTGTGCTTGCTTAAGGCGAGTTTCTGCTTCGAGTTTCTGTCTTTCAAGATTCTCTCGAGCAGTACCCAGCTTAAGATAGTGAGTGATTACCTGTGCCGAGGCGGTCCCGTCTTCAAGCTGCTTTTGTGCAACATCAAAGGCGAGAGAGATCATCTGATTTTCTCTAGCTTCAGGCGTCGTGGCCGGTGGCCTGCGAGTCCTGGTACTACGGGCCTCGGAAATCTTCCGAACTTGCGCGGTCAAAGGTAATCACCTCCTAAAAAGTAAAGGGTTGTACCCTCGGGGCCGCCTTGATGAGCCACCAGTCTTCTTCACCACACCTGGGCCCGACAGGTATAGCGCTTGAAAGGAGAGGGGAAAAGATGGAAACCCCTATTGTGAAGACTGGTGACCCATCGAGGCGGCCCCGAGGATTTGGATCAGATTACTGGCAGCTCTCGCACTGGAGATCGTCCATCGGGTCTACCGGGACGTAATACTCTTCGACCTTCTGGATATCCATTAGTGGAGACCCAGCGCCGCGTAGTACTTCTCGTGTGCGGTCTGCGTGCCGTTACCCCAGAGACCATCGATCGAGCCCGTGTAACCGTAGTTACGCAGGAACTCCTGATAGCGAGCGATAGCAGCCTTGGTCGCAGGACCATTAACACCGTCAACCGCCAGCTTCTCACCCCGCTTGAGGACGAGGAATGTCTGACGATCCTTGATCACAGCAGGCGTTGCCGCCGGCGCAGTCTTGGGGGCGTTGAGTGCAGCCCAATAAGCGTTGTGAGCGATCTGCGTGTTAGTACCCCAGATGCCGTCGATCGCACCAGTGTAGCCGTACCCACGAAGGAACGTCTGGTAGCGAGAGATAGCAGCCTTGGTCGCGGGGCCGTCGATCCCATCAACGGTCAGCTTCTCTCCCCGGGCCTGGTTCAAGAAGTTCTGACGCTGGGCGACAGCCTCGTTGCGAACGGCAGTGCCAGCCGGCGCAGTTCCACGACCACGGTGCTGGTCACGGTTGATGTCGTAGATGAAGTGGACAGGGTCCGAAGACGGGAGATTGTGAATCCACCCATACTCGGCGCTCAGCTGCGAGAAGCGAACGTAGTCCGTCGTGTCGAGAGCGAGGCCGCCACCAACAACGTGAGGACCCTCGGCAGCCGGCTCGTACGGCTTGAAGAGATAAGGCGGACGGTTAGCCGCGCCACCCTTGTACCAACGGTTGATCAGCGACTGCTGGAATTCCTGAGTCCGACCGAAATCGGTGAGGTTGATCTTGCCGTGGTCGTCTTCGTAGCGGTCGAGCGAGGCAACCGCGTCTGCGTTACCCCAATAACTCGGATGGTTCTTAGGAACTGCCATTACAATCCAATCGTAGATGAGCCTGGGTACCAAGTAGGCAAGAACCAACTCGACTTGTGTCGTGGTGATACTCACTTAGCCAGCACCCAAACCGACTTCCTAGATAGTTCAAACCCGGTTTGTTCTGGTAAAATATACCCCCGGGGGATTTTTGAGGAGGCGGGCGATGCAGGAGGGGGGTCCTTTTCGCGAGACCCTCCCCCCACACCGATATGTTCCCGACTTATATCGTTTTTACAGCCTTTTTGTACACACCAAGCACGTTTTCTTGAATAATTTCTTCAATTGCTTGATCGATCGCGAACTCCTGATCAGCATCAGACAGTGCATCAGAGGTACGTACCACCCTGGCTAGGTAGGCATTGGTATGATAACCGGCGCCTTCATCCCATTGAAGCCATTCATCGTACTGAGTGAAAGGGTCCCAAGGATTGTCGATAGTTGTAAGCATGATCTGCTCAGCCATTGATCAGTCCTTCCCTTTACTCGAGCGAATCGTTCAGTGTACTGGTTGGTACACCTAGAGCATTAGCAATCTCAGCCTGTGTATAGCCACCGGCGAGCATAGACTTAGCACGGTTCACCTGAGCAGGTGACATGCCTCGCTTCTCTCGTGGTGTAGCATACTGTTTGACCAGATCGATGTTGGTGTTAGCCAAGATCTGATTGAGCTGATTAGTACTAATGGCTCCTGCTTGGATGGCGTCCCATTCACGGGGCGTGATGTCGATGGATACCTTGCCGGCACCAATACGACGGCGAGCTTCAGTCAGGGCCACGGCCTTGATCTTCTTCTCTTCATCACGGTCCATACCAGGGTTGGCTTGTTTCTTGGCGGAGACCATAGATTTAGCAAGCAGCTGGGCGTCTCGTTCCAGAGGTGCATTCATCAGGGCCACGTTTAGTTTGGCACGGAGGGTCTTAACCTCATCAGAATACACTTCTTTAGCAGTACGAGAAATGGGCGTCGGCTTGACAGCGATGGAAGCTTTACGTGCGTTGTTAGCTAGAGCCTTAAGCTTGTTAGCATGGTCAGCATATACACGCTCGATCGGCTGGCCTACACCATCAATAAGCTGATAAGCATCGTCGACTTCCGCCATCTTGGTAGACTTAGGAGCCTTCTTCTTAACAACCTTCTCGACGACCTCGCCTTTAGAATTAACAGTGGATCGAACATATGTCTCACCAGTGTATTCCCAAAGACGCTTGCCAGTTATGGGATCAATACCACGATCCTTACGAGCATCAGGACGGATGTCAGAAGATGCACGCGACACCAAAGTCGAGGCACCTGCATTAGACTTACCCTGATACTTCGTCTTAAGGGCAGGGATGTCGTTGTCGATAGCAGACTGGCGCCAATTAAGGCTGTGTTTCTCGGCATCGATAACAACCATGGAGTGACGGACTGCCTTAGCAATCTCCGATTCCGGAGCATCCTTGATTGTCATGTCAGTAATAAGGTTAGAGACGTCGCCCATGGCAGTCTGCTTAGCCTTACCTGACGGACCCTTAGGACCGTAGTCTACCTTCTTGGTAGTACCGTTCCATGTTCCACCATCAATGGTCTTCATGCCATCGAAGGGAGGATATGAAGCACGTGTGTCGAAGTCCTTAAGACCTGCGAGGGGGCGCTTAGTCTTGATCTGTCCGTTGTTGTTCGGAATAACCAAGACGGTGTCACCATCGAAGTCAGCACCAGAGAGCTGGGCAGCAACCTTAGCGTTGATACCTACAGCATCCTTGGCCTGCTTGATCACAGAGTTTGCTTCACGGTTACGGTTATTGACTGTCAACTCGGGGATCTCAAAGATACCACCGTGAGGGTGGCGAATGAGAACGACCTTTTCACCGTTGTTGTACTGAGGCGCGTAGACCTCGTTATCCTTCAGACTGTTGATCGGAAGAATAACATGAGCCGCAGTTCTCGGAAGACCGGCAGCCTTGAGGTGTACGGCAGAAGAGTCAGCTCCATCAGCAAACTTCTCCAGCAACAGTCGCTTGACTGCGGGATTAGTAAGGCTCTGAATATCCTCGAACTCATTCAGCTTGATAGCATACGTGAGACCGAGCTGCTGCTTAGCCAGGTTTGGCGGCTGCTTAGAGAGCATCTGAGAAGACAGGTTCTTGGACCACTTGTTCCAAGCGCCTTCTTCACCAGAAATGGAGACTTCGCCTTCTTTCTCAGTACCGACGATGTTGAGTGGAGAGAGCTGCCTCTTTCCATTCTTGTCGATATATTCTCGTTGGCGAACGATCGAGCCAAACGGCAGATCAGGATCATCCTTAATGGGTTTCATCGCATCAAGCTTATCAGCCTTCTTCGACTTGTTGGTGTTGAACACCATGTCTGCGCCATCAGGGATATTATCGCTGTACATCGCCATACCCTTAAGGTAGTGCGTACCATTGACCATCACACGAACCTGAGCATATCGAGCATTACCGAGGGACAGCTCATCTACTCCACGACGGAGTTCGATAACACCATCCTTCTCAGTACCACCCTCGTCACCCCAGCGAACCGCAACGCGATCAGCGCTAAAGGACTTCGGCGGCTTAATGCTAGTGAAGGTTCGTCCGCCATCCTCGCTAAATTTGTTAGCTCGAGCGAGGCTTCGAATTTGATCCTGGTTCTGGTTGACCTCTTTCCAAGGCGTGCCCGGAGCAGCGAGAATCTTGAGAGATGTCTGCTTACCAGTACCCTGCTGTTCGACTTTCAGATAGTGGACTTCATAGCCCTCTTCTTTAAGCATGGACACAGCAGTGTTGAGCTTCTCACGGCTCACACCAATATGACGCTCGTTACCTTCACCGAAGTCGATATACTTGTGGTCCTTTACGGCGCCACGAAGCATGTCAGCAGTAGTGTTGAGAACTGCATTACGATCAGCCTTAGAAGGATTGAGCAGATCACGAACCGAAGATTCGTTGAGTCCACCCATGGCTTCACCAATTTTCACATTGGAGAGACCCTTTTCCTTCAGCTTCTGAGCGGTGCGGATATCCTCCGCTTTCTTGGTGTTGTGAGCAATGGTCTTAGCAGCACGAAGATCAGACGTGGAGAACTTGCCGTCCTCTGTCATCAGCGCGAGACCCTTAGCGATGTTCGTTTCCGAAACACCAGCCTTCTTCAGGTCATCAACATACTGCAGAAAGCCCTTGCTTCGCTGATATGGGTTTGAGCCGCTACCCCAAGGATAACGACCCGACTTACGAAGCACACCCTCATGGAAGAGCGAATTCGAGTAGAGCTCGAGCAATGGGTCCATCAATCGAGTTCCTCCTCACGAATTTCCGTCAGCATCTTATCGGCGCTAACAATGCGGTCCATGATATGAACGACGTCGTCTGGATCGGGGATGAGTTGGAAGATCTCATCATTCTGATAAATGCGGAGAATGATCTCATCGATCTGGTGCGGCTTCTGCTCATACTCGAGACAGAAAAGGGCAACGTAGATCAACAGCTGATCGAACGAGGCCTTGTTGGTACCAGTCTTAAGATCGTGAATCCGAAGCTTGTTGTTCCGGAAGGAGATCGCATCAGCAGTGCCGAAACTGTTGTAAGAATAAAACAGCAGGACCTCAGGTGTCATCCTGAAGCCGATCGCGTCATTGACGTAGCTGTTTAATGTCTTAGTGTTGTTGCGGAGTCGCTGCTTGTGTTCGATCAACGTCTTAGCAAGGTTGTGGAGCTTAGTGCCCTGCTGAGCCATGACCATGGTTCTGAACCATACTTTTAGCTTATCGTCGGAATACCGAATCCAATGGTACTTCGACGCGCTGAGTACGGCGTGCGCCCCTTCGAGGTCCGAGTGCGTGTTGAAGCGCATCTAGAATTTCCACCTTATTTTCAGGATAGATGAATGCTGCATATGCAAGATTGTCTAGCAGATCAATGTACCAGTTCTGATTAGGCTGGTGCCGGGCCGATCTACTAGCTTTAACTTCCAATGCTGCCCAACGGTCTTTGTGGAGAATGAGAAGATCCGGAAAGCCCTGGATATAGTTTGGATCATTCTTAAGAACGACACACCCAGGAAACAGATCTTTGAGTTCCTCGATGAGTTCAGCCTGGAATCGGCTTTCCAACATCTCGGTCACCTCCGAAAAAAACATAAGCTGAGAATGAGCACATTCTACACCTTCTTCTATTATAGCCCATGTTTACAATGCGTGGGCAATTGGGATAGTTACTTTGTTAAAGTCCGGTTTTGGACATTTTCGCGAGCGGACAAAACTTTGTATATATTACTTTTTTTCTTTCCTGTATTAAATTAGTATCAAAAGTGGGTTTTTGACCGAACTATCCCATTAGCCTTCTGAAATAGTGGGCGTTCTATCCCATTAGACCCTAAATTGGGCGCTAAATAGGGGTAAAACGCCCACTATTACGTGGACGTAGCCTGCCCACTTTTGAAATCAGTTTTGACCGAAAACCCACTTTTTTGGCCAGAAACCGACCACGACTCCCAGGTAACTCTCAGATAGCCGTTTTGGTTTTGACCAAGAAATCAGTTTTGACCGAGCGTCCAGGTAGGACCGGCAGACTCCGGCAGACTCTATTAGGAGTGAATCGGCCTCTCCATGACCTCGATGTAGTCGTTCAGCAGCTTCGTGTCGGTGATTTGGAACATCTCCGTGAACCTTGCCGGCGTCAAATAACCTTCGATCTGGATGTTCTCACCGAACGTTGCGATCAGATACATCCCGATCACGTCGTCCAGCTGGTCCGGATCAAGGTCGTACTGCTGCTCGAGTGAGCGCTGATTATCCTTGGTGATCTTAATGGCCTTAAAGCGCACGCTTAGCCTCCTCTAGCTTGTGTTGGATGTGTTCGAGAAATGTTACGGCATACCGATCGGCTCTGTCGATAAGCGCAATGGAAAGAGCGCCTTTGTTAAGAGCTTCGATGTAGCCGCCTAGACTCTCGTCAGGAATCTCGATCGTCGCCATCGGCGCTGATACCCTCTTCGAAGTTATAACCTTCATCCACGATCTGCTGCATCTCGATGCTCTCCTCAGAAGGACCAGTGACGTCCTCCGGCTCGATCTCGACGAAGACGAACTGCATGGCCAGTGAGAGCAGGGCCGCGCCCTCGTTGGTCAGCTGTGCCGCTTTCTCGGGTCCCTTCCTCGTAGTCTTACCCTCCCACTCAAGAAGGGCACCACCACGACCCAGAGCACTCTTGACAGTGTTGACATCCTCATCCGGGATCTCGATTTCGAACTTTGCCATCTTTTTCTCCTAATTACCAATTGTTGCGCCAAAATGGATTAGCGAGGAAACGCTTCCACCATGACTCTTTCTTAGCCGGCCACTGAATCTTGTTCAGCTGCTCGATGAGCTCGGCATCTTTCTCGCTATATAGCGCAGCGTCGCGTTCGACTTTCAGCTTCCATGCCTCGTGTTCCGCTTGCCAAAGCTCGAGTTTCTTTTGCCAGTTTCGCTGCTTAATAGCGAGACGACCGTCTTTGACGTTACGCCGAACGTTACGTGCTTTATGTGGCGCACTCATTTAAACCACCCTCCATCTGGTCGACTACTCCAACGGCTCTTCTGCGGATATGGTGCGGTAGCCCATGGATCGGCCATGCCCAACTTACAAGTACGGCAGAGGTTCAGCTGCCACCATCGCAGGACTACCCCACACCATCCACACCGCCGGCGAAACGGATAATTCTCGATAGCACCATCTTCGAAGTGGAGGTACTGATCTACACGTCCTCCTTTTTTAGCTCGCATCAGTCCTCATAAATCTGTATGGTCTTCGTTACAAGACTGGCGCTTTTCGCACGGGATTTGTTTTGCTCATCCATAACTCGCTCTAGATAAGCACCGTGGTCTGCTACAAACTTATGCAGCTTATGCGGCCCACTGACTACACAGTGAGTACGCGTTCGAGGGCTGTCCATACTGTTTCCCTTACGCTGTACAGCAACCCACTCACAAAGATCCTCGTCCTTACGGGGTAGTTCGATCTGGCGCTCTTCTACATGGTCCGGGAAGATCTGTCGAAATAGCTTGGCTACCGAGCGAGTCCTGGCATTCTTATTGCCGTCCCGCAGGTCTACACAGAAAATACCGCCAGTGACCTTCTTACGGATTATCCGCAGAGTCTTCTTATTACGAACGGTACCAAACTCACTCATCTCGTAATTAGGGAACTCAGGAATAACCCGCCAGAAGTCGCCGATCTCTACTTTCCACTCCGAGGTGTCGATCTGAATGGCGCCAATAGCACCATCAACCCAAAGCTCGATGACGTTGGCGTTGTGCGCATTCCTATCGTTGGTGACACCTGTGATGATCTGACTGCCGAGAGTTGCTGTGATTCTTCGATTACCCATCAACACTCCAATACTTCATACTTGATAACCTTTCGACTATGCCTGAGCACGCCGTACGTTGCACCAGTACCAGTCAAGATGCGACCGAGAAAGTGGTCGGCAGGCGCCTCGAAGATGTGAACACGATGGTATGGCACTTCGGAAGAGCACAATACCATTTGTGTGTCACTGTAGTCTTCTTTGTGAGACCAGGCGCGCCAACCACAACCGAATAGGTCACCGTTCTCGTCCATTCGCTTTTCCTCCGTAGTGGATGATAGCGACTTCAGGGATTCCGCACAGGCACCACTTGACTCCGCTATCGAATTCTGGGCGTGCGAGACGCTGTCGAAAGATATGCCAATGCCGGCGGTGCGTTTCAGCTGCTCCACAAGTGCAGTTACCGGCTCCGGAGTGTGGGTCTGGGACATAGTTATGAACCTCGCTTGCCATGATCCTGCGTGATCTGATAGTAGAGTTTGCCGTCTTTATCGGGAACCGGCTTGCCGTGGAAGGTCATCTTTTCCATCACACCATCATTGATCATGGTGAAGTTATCCGAGAACGTAGGTTCTGAATATTCTGTGTCGATTGAGAAGTTCTTCATTCGCAGCTTGTAAATGATTGACTGCTCTGTACCAGAAACAATGACCGTGACGTCTAGCTCCGAAGGATGACTAGCTTCAGGCTTAGGGGCCGGCTGACGCTTGAGCTCTAGAACCTGCTTCTCGAGGAAGTTGATGACATTGTCTCGATCGTGAATAGGATCATCCTTACGAAGACCGCATTCACAAATTTTGAGCTCAACATCAGTAAAAACTTCTTTTTGATAAGCTACGAAAACATGTGGGTAACGATCCAGCTGTGTCTTAGCCATCAGACGATCTCCTCCACACTCTGTAGCGAGGTCGCCACGTCGAACACCAGGATCTTACCGATGTGTTCAGGATGACGCTCACTCGACTCGATCTTGACTGCCCGCTGGTAGGGAGAGTTGTAAATCATGGCACGACCACGATATGCTTCCTCTCCAGCGATCTTGACTACTACCTTGGTGTTGCGCTCCATTACAGCTTCCTCACTCGAATGCTAAGACGATATCCACGACGACTAGCAAGGCCGTCAAAGATAAGTGTTTCGGGAACCCAGACGTACGTGCCCGAAAATGGATCGAACATCAGATACTCGATCATGATCCCTCCGGCTTTGCAATAAGCTCGTAGAGCCACAGTCGCTCATCGGCCAGATCTCCCTCGAGGACGTCGAACTCGACACAGTCGACACAGTGGTACTCGATCGGCCACCAAGCGTAATCTTTGTGCTGAACGTAAACCTGATCGCTCAGTCGATCACGAATAACCGAGTAGATCGGCAGCTCGCTCGGCTTGGGCATTGGGAAGGTAGCCTTCAAAAGGTCGTCGATCGAACGAGACACCTTCAGATACTTACCAGGCTCAGTGTCCTTGTAGAGCCAGACCGACTTCCATCCGGTTTTACCGATATGCGTCGTTAGGATTCGACCAGTCCGCTTATTCTTAATCACTCCCTCTTTGGTAATTGCGTACTTACTGAAGTTAGGGACCGTAGTCCATAGACTATCTTTTGCCATCTTTTTTCTCCTTTAAAAGAATGTTACTTCGTCGATTATGCTGAAGTAGCCGAAGTCTCGATGATCGTTTGGACACTCCTCAATATCCAAACACACGACACATTCAACGTCATCTTCAGTATAAGTTTCCTCGTCATCTCCACTGAGATCAGTACCGCAAAATGCGATAACATGATCGTCATTGGGATAACAATCACAGCAGTAAACATGGACGAGAGTCTCATCCAATTCTGCGGACTCGACGGGCCGCTCGAGCAGAGCTACGCCGCTAGATCCAGTTCTGTCTTCGCCCATGTCGGCTGCATATCCCTCTCATTGAAGTTTTGCTTTTGACTTAGTGCTTTACTGATCATCCGATCAATGCCCGCCATCGAGCGCAGGACGTAATAGTGCAGATCAATAAACGGTGTGTTAAGCCGATCGATCCGTCCCTTGGCCTGCTCCCAGATTTTGTAGCTGTAGTTCAAAGACCAGAAAGCGATTGCATCCGTGGTCGTGCAATTCCACCCCTCAGCTCCTGCGGTATACTGGACCAGATATATCCATCGATCACCGGTAGGGAGTTCTTCATGTTTGTGACCGTTCCACTCGCGGCTTTCGATACCAAGGACCGGTCCAAGAGTGCGTAGGATCTCGAGTTCGTAATTGAAATTATAGAAGATGATGAGCTTCGGGTGCTTCTCCATCGTCTCCATGACCGCTCCCAGCCGAGACATATCAGAATTCGTGATTTTTCTGATAACGGCAAACAGCTCTGCCACATCTTTGATGGGTCGTTCTTCAAAGACATGCCAGCGATCCTTGAAAGCCTGCTGATACTTTTCTTCGTCGTAGTCAACCGGTACGACGTGAGTATGTCTTTTCGTATGCCGATAATACGGCATGTCCACGATAAGTAGTCGGCGTAGCTTCTCGAGTCGAGCCTCCTCGACAAAGTGATCCACTTTGGGAAAGTTTCCGTAGTTGTTATAAACCACGTGTCGACGTATGAACTCAGTCCGGTTCTTGTAGTAACCGTTAGCGACGAGTACAGGAATGTAGTCCATCCAACTGTCCCCGGGAGTCGCCGACAGCACAATCCAGTCGTTAGCCTTAGCGAGCTTGAGAAATGCCTTAACCCAAGATCCGCTTCCCACCAGTCTTTGCTCGTCGAAAATGAAGAACGCACCCTTTACCTCCGCGTATTCGGCGATGTTGTTCCACGAGTCGATCTTAACCTGTATGCCCCCGAGGCTGTTCTCCCGCTCTTTGAAGAGATGGAAAGGTACGCACTCTTCTTCCCACTCGAGCTTGTCTCGCTTCTTTGCCGTAGTGATGATATAAAGGTCGCGAGGCTTTTTAGGCTGTCCCCAATCGCCGACACCATTGACCGGAAAGCTTGTATCACACTCTCGGCTAAGGAAATAAGCGAGTGCAGTACGGGATTTACCTGTGCCCACTCCGCCTTTGAGGATTCGTCCATTCTCCATCTCCCGTACTGCTTTAGTTTGATGTGGTGCAAGGTCAACCACGTACTGCTACCTTTTCAGTTCCCAGTGTCAAGTTGAGCACCGAACAATCCGTCTGATCCCCATTGAGGTGATACACCGGCAGGCCATGTTCATAGTTCTGGAAGAATGCCTCGGCTACGAGACGCTTTACCAGGAACGTAACCTCATCGCCGTCCACCTCGAGACGAACCGTCAATACGCCACTCTTCTCGTACGTATCCACGCTGACGTCTTCAGCTTCGTCGTAGATCCCACCATAGTTACTCACCATGTAATCGGGATATCCCTCAATCGGGACCCAGAGTTCTTCCAAAATCACCCGTTACTCCTCGTAGAACTCGTATGAATACCCTAGATGGCTAGAGCGTTCGCCACGTAGCACCTTGTAGATGGTTCCGTGGTCTGCTCCGATTGCTCTAGCACAATCCTTTACCGTCCGAAAGATCTCGCCTGTTTCGACAATCCGCACTCGTTTACCCCAGGTCTTTCGCGCTGGCTTATAGTGTCTAGGATCTTGTCGCATCAAGCGTAGATTATTCGTTGCGTTGTTACTTCTATCCCCGTTAACCCACGTGATCTGCATTCCACGTCTGTATTCGCCAAAGAAACTCAAGGCGACCAGGTGGTGAACATAGAACTTCTTGTGATAACCCTCAAAGAACAAGTCCACTCGAAGGTAGCCGTGTCCATTATCCTGCGGTCGAAGAATATGGTTGGTGTCTATGTTCTTTACATACCCGTAGTTGCTGACGGCATAACTGGGGAAGTCCTCAATCTCCCGCCAGATCTCTTCCAATGTTACTTGAAATCTGGATTCTTATAGAGGACGGCAGAGCCGCCCCAAGACAAAGGAAAGCGCTGTTGGAAGAACGCATCGACCTTAGCGCTGATCTGTGTTCGATAGTATTTGACGAATTGGTCGCCACCACCGTCGTACGCCAGATCATAAAGCACCATGTAGGGTCGATTACGCTTTTGTTTGGCCTCGATCTTCTCTTCTTTAGAACGTTTGCGCTGTCCAGCAGTCCATATAGGCACTGGGATGGCTTTGACGGGTTTGCGCCGTCTTAGTTGCTTAACCAATTTTTCTCCCTAGGCACAAAGTAACCCCGTGAGGGAGATCCAGAGCTTGATCAAGGCCCTGAATCCCCCTCACAATTTGAATGGTTCGATCTATTCTTATGGAAAACCACGATGTTACGGTACCTAGCAGGGGCTTTCTACCTCACCTATAAGTGAGTGCATACTAGGGTTTCGGACCGCCTTCATAATGATCGTGGGAACGCCACAGCCAGGGGCTTTCTACCTGCTCCATTTAAAGCAGTGCATAGCTGTCTTGTTATTCACCCGCGGGCACCTCGATGGTTGTTTGAGAGCACGCTTTTCCCCGGTTAGGAGGTCCAGCCACGGCTCCCCGCGACGCTCTGAGCTTAAGAATCTATTTAGACTCGCTCAGACGAGTATGAAGCTCATCGCCTGTCTCACTATTTTATGAGATTAACCTGGACTTGCTTCGATGCTATATTTACATCATTCTCACCTCCTTATGAAAGTGCCCTAGCTGGGATTCGAACCCAGAGCTGCCTGTAATCACGCAGTGACCTTGGTTACGTGAACACGGATTTGAACCGTCTAGCCGGATCTAGGGCGTAGCGGGCGGGTTCTCTTTCTATTCTTCCCCATTAAGACCGTTCTCTTCTGGCCACCCTGGTTTTTACTCGTCTCGGATCATTACAGTGACAGTCCAGAATACCCATCGCTCGTCATTGTCTGCGTCGAACATGGTGTTGGTGTTTATGACCTTGTCACTATCCCAGCCCACACTCTCAATAGAGCCGTGAATATGAGCACTGAGATCGCCTCCTTGATCCAACCATACCTTAGCGGTGCGGCCCTGAATCACTGCGATTTTTGCCGGGATTGGCTTACCTGTTCGAGTCCTCACGGATGTCCATCCGCGTCGTAAGTATTGGGACGATCCGGAAGCGCACGAGCCTTAGCATCTTCGTTCGTCCACTGCTCTCCCTGGCGCAGCAAAACAGTCACCACAGCACCGTCGCGACCTACTACGACAGCCAGCTGACCACGCTGATGAATCTTGCGACCTCGCTCGTCAGGACCGTAGACCGTCTCAGGTTTGTTGACCGTATCGACGATCTCACCCCAGGTTACGTCCCGTTCCCGCATCTGGTCGAGTGCGTGTTTCGTCGGATAGATCTCTGCGGACACTTTCCATCTTCTTTCGTGTTGAGAAAATTGCTGCGATAAGGATGACCACACTCATGGCGATGTTGAACCAGCCAATTCCAGCACGGTCCGTCAAGAAATCGACGAAGATCTGGACAATTACCACCAATAGAAACGCCCACATTCCCCACCACTTCTTTTTAGTGGCAAAGAAAACGACGAAGAGTGCAAGCGTCATTATCCATTGAATCGACTCGTCCATCAGATATCGTCCTCCGGCAGATGTCCATCGGTTCCGGGCGAAACCTTTAGGCCGTCCTTGTAGTTCTGTCTGGCAAACTCTACCAACTCACCAGTAGAGTGCTGCCCGACTTCCTTTGAGAGCTCCTCAGCCAGCCAGTAGACCATACCATAGACCTCTTCAGCAAACTCGTAGACGTCTCCACCATTCTCGAGCATACCGTTGAGATCTTTGTTTACGAGAAGCTTTCCGGTTTCCTTGTCAACTGCATGGTTCCAGCTACCGGCCATTATGCCACCTTCACTGTCGTGTAGTAGATCGAGGAGCTCCAGTGCTTCTTGGCAGCGTGGCCGTACTCTTCGTTGTCAGTGAACTTCTCACCGCAAACGCCACACTCCCAATAGATCTTCAGCTTGCCGTTCTTCTTTTCCTTGGGCGGGAGCATGGTGAACGTGCATGAAGCGGACTTGACGTATTCCTTTTCTTCCATGGTTACTCCCTCTGAGCCGTGTAGACGTCACCGATATGGATGTCGTCGTAGGTTTGCTTGCTGACGTACACCCAGCCGGTCTTGTCGGCGTTCTTCAGATCCAGACGGTAGTGCTCGGGCTCTGTGTGGAAGATTGGTACGTAGACCGTACAGCCGTACTTACCGAAGGAAGCACACTGCATGGTTGAATACGTGTAAGAAGTTTCGTACTCCTTACCAGTCACTCGTCCAGAGTTGATGGCAGAGCAGCCGGCGACCGTGAGTAGGACGATAAGGGCCGTCAGAAGGCCGATGAGTTTCTTAGCCATCTCCATCTTTCTTATAGAGGAATACCTCGTAGTATTCGTTCTCGTACTTGAGCAGCTTGGTGAACCCGTTCGCGCCATGCATGCCGACGAAGGTGATCGTGAAGCCTTTAGGCGTTTGGATATAACCTTCTAGCGTGCCGACAATCTTTGAGAAGGAGTCCGCATCGAGTTTACCGATATGGTTCTTATCCCAATACTGAAGGGCAACCACCTCACCAATAAGTTCTGGTTTAAGAGTGGTAGGAAGTATGCTGGCCATTACCTGTTCCTATACGAAGATGAAGTTGGACCGGCGAACTGGTCGTCTCTCTGGCTGAGCTCGGTGGCGGATCGGCAATGGCGCCGCACGGTGTCGTCCAGACGGTTTCTTGAACAGTCGCTGGATCTTGGGGAAGACCTGCTTCTCCTTCAAGATCATCAACATCAGGACTACTACCAGGAGCAGTACGAGACCGCCCATGATGCTGCTTACAAACATCTTTTTGTTCCTTTCAAGAACTGTTTATTTAGTTTCCCAAGTATGGGGGCCGGTAGTGTGTTTTGTGTAACAGCATCCACCGACCCCGCATAACTCGTCAGGAATGGTTGCGAAGGATCTCACGGAGGCGCTGTTGAACCCCTCCATAAGTGAAGATTGTACCAACTGCCCTAGCTTGATCCAGTTCTTCGATGAGTCGCTCAATTTCTTCCTTCATTTTTACTCCACGTAATGACAGGGGCACGGGCAGAGAATTTCATTCTCACCATACCACCCATCCCCGTTACAAGCGTCGTGCTTGCCGTCGCGACAATCAGGATTCACGCTCAGCGTCCTTACGGTCCCAATACTCGATTAGTGCAACACATAGAGCTGCCAGCTTCAGTACCGCATTGCGCTGTGCACCATGTGTACCACGAAGTCCCTCGACTCGTCGTGCCAGTTCCCGATAGAAATGCGTTGCTCCATGGTTGTCATCATGGTGATCGTGGTATCCGACCTGACGCTGTCGATTACGCTCGTCGAAGATCTCCTCGAGAACCCTCCGAGTTGGATCGCGAGGAGCTACCAGCTTCAGTGGAATCATCTCGGACTTGATGTTCTCGGTGAGTAGTGCTTCATCGATCTCGATTTGCGGTGGGTGGGCGCTTGCGACGTCCATGCGCTGCACAAGACCATCTGGTCCGAGTTCGAAAGGACCTAGTGGGGCTGAACCGGATTCACGGGAACAGCGGCGACATAGGCCTGGCCCTCCGCATCGCGCAATCTTACGATCTTGTACGGCTGGCTCATCATCTTCTGGGCTAAACGGGATGTGATGACCATGTGTTGTTAGAGTCACCTCTTCTCCTTAATGGTCGTACTCAGGCCAAGGCGGCTCCGAGTTATCGTGATGGACATTGAGTGGCAAGAACTTTTGTCTGAAGATTTCGCTATCAGCAATATAGAACTTGCCATCAAGATCTTGGAAGATCCAATCACCTTCCTTAGCGGGAATGACCCCCTGCTTTGTTACGAAATAAAGACGTACACCGTCCTTAGTGATCGTAACTGTGCGCTGCTTGACATTAAGCCACTGCGAAACCTCTTTATGGTTGGCAATGGTTAGTCGCACCGCTTTCACCGTGGTCGGCTGGTGAACGTAGTCATTGACGAGATCAGACACTACGAGGCCGGAACTCTTCGTGATAGATCGTTTCGGAGTAGCCGTAGAAGAAATGGCGCTCCATGTCGTGATTACGACGCTTGACGATATAGCCACCGATTATGCATCGGGCTTCGGACTGACCGTCGATGTTGAAAGTAACCTCGGTCCGGTTTCGCTTCATGTCGATACGCTTGGTATATGACAAAGCGCCTAGCCACTCAGCTACGTCGTAAAGGTTATCTTCGGTGAGCTGAACAGCCACACCAGGTTCCGGCTTAGTCTCGATTTCTTCAAGCTCCAGCTGCAACAGTCTGCTCCTTCTCGACTCGCTCAGCTTCTGCTCGCATGGTATGGTCCATGAGATTACACACGTTTCTTACTACCTCTCCCTAGTGCCCAGAGAATAACTGCTACGATCAGTACCATGGCCCCTACGCCAAGCTGATCATAGACTTCCAAAATAACCCCGTTGCCTAAATGGGGGCGATGACCGATCTAGCCATCGCCCCCACGTCCTTACTGCTTACAGACCGTCGTCTTCGTTGTCCGGCGCGTCCAGCACACCGTACTTCTTCTCCAGCGCGTCCTCCTCGATGGTGATGTAGGCCGCCACCAGGTATGCCGAGACGCCCGTCTGCCCGCGCACCTCATACTCGTAGGCTCGGAGGCTGAGGTCGACGTTCTTGATGTCTGCCCAGTCGAGCATCTCGACCTGCTCCTCGTCGAGAGTGTTGCGACCACGGCTCGTGATCAGCACGATACGCGGCGGCCGGCCCTTACCACCGAAGTGGACGTTGACCTTGATGGTCGCCTGCGGGGCATCGCCTTCCTCACGCGGGTTGAGGTACTTGATGGTCCAGCCATCAGCTGCCATGGCTTCGGCGACATCATCCGGAAGCAGCACCGTGAAGTTGCGCTTGCCTGCGGCGTTGTACTGGTCAGCTCGGCCGGCGAAGTTGCGGAAAGTGATGCGAACGTCTTCGAGGGTTGCGTTTTCGATTGCCATCTTGTAATATCTCCTGTTTGTTCTTACGGTTCTTCAGTCGGCTCGCCCGGCGTGGGCTCCTCGACACTTGGTGGTGCTTGTTCGGCGGGCATGGTGATGATGGAAATACCGATGATTCCCGGCTCATTCGCCATGGTCTCAGCTACAGCTGCTCCGCCAGGCTGGTTGAAGTTGATCGTTGCGACGTATCCCGCTTCGCCCTTTTCGATTCGAGCCATTCCGAGGAGCTCCCCGAAATCGTCCTGTTCAAAAAAGACTGGGATGGTCGTTTCGACGAACTTTACGTTGGGGTCCGAAATATCGGCCATAACCTACCTTTCTCATTAAGGCCCACCATTTACGCTCGAGGAAGTATTCTGTTTCCCCAAGGAAGGTTGGCATGTTTAAACCGATATACCGGTAGTACTGCCGCATAGTACGGTCGTGCTTTCGGTCGAATACGCCGGCTCGTCGCTGACACTTCTTTGCGATCCGCTTGTTGGCTTCGATGTTCTCTTCAAAGCCGTCATGTCTGATCAACAGCCCGTCGATTGCAGCCAACCAGATCGCTCGCTCATATCGAAGCTCCTCTGAGGCGGACAGATACTTGGCGGCCGCGTTCGAAAAGAACTCAGCTCTAACCAGATATCTATCCGCCTTGTCAAGGAGCATCTCTGCTCGATTCATCAGGCCTCGATAAACCAATCGAAGTCGCCGAACTCGTTGATCTTCATGATCGCCTTGTTCACCAGACCCTCAAAGTAACCGAAGTCGACGTCGTCCCACTTGTCGAACTCATCCACCATCTCCTTTTCGAGCCAGTGATATCCGGTCGTACCAGTAACGGCGTGGAACTTACCCTCGTCGCGCTGGACCTCCAGGATCGCACCGCCGGCCTCTTCCTTGATCGGAACGAACATGCCAGTCCGACCAATGAACTGACGCTGATCGCCCTTCTCCAGAGCAATCGGTGTGTCAACACCCTCGAAGTTGAGGAACATCGAACCGACCTTGACCTGCTTCGTTTCGCAGAAGTCACGGTTCTCGACCTTCTCCTTGCTGAAGAGCTTCTTGTACACGTAAGGATGCTGGAACTGAGCTCCAACTGCCTCCCATGTACCGATCTTCGAGGCCTTAGTAGCCCACCCGACCTTGGCGACGTAGACGGCTTCGTTGACGAGTGCCATCTTGCTGTACGTGGCTTCATGCTCGAAGTCATATCCGTACCGCTTTCCGAACTCGAACACGAAATCGATGATCGCCTTTGTTGCGTTGGGGATCTTGATCGAGTCCGTCTTGATATGTGCCACCGTGAAGCCTCGTGCCTGCACCTCACCCTTCAACTCGATCATGAACAGAGCACCACGCTTTGCCACAATGTTGTCGATATTCTGGGGGTCACGGAAGGCGTTATCGAACTTCGCCGAGGTCAGACCATAGACGATGTTGATAACAATCTTCAGTGCGTAGGAGAGTGCCTCGAGCTGGTCCTTGGCCTCCTTTGTGTCGGACAGGAACGCGTCCTCGTTAACAAAGGTCGTCAGCTTTCCATCCAGAACCTTCGAGAAGGCCTCCCAGTCACGACGCTTGATCGCAATACGAGCGGCCTTGAGGTCCGAGAAGTTCTTGGTGTACTCGTCACCGAAGAGGTTGAGCGCCTCAATGCTGGTGGGGTGCATCGACGCAACGTCCAGAAGTGCGACGTTTTCGTAAATGCCCGGCTCAGCATAAACATAGCCGCCTTCGCCAGTGATCTCACCCTTGTAGGTGCTCTCAAAGACGTTGACGACTTTGCCGTTAGGAAGCTCTTTCTGATGGACCCCGAACTCGTAGCCAGGGAACTGCTCCTTGAGGTGGGTGTACTTGAACTTCTCCTGCGGACGCTTGTCGTTACCGAACACGATACGAGCAGTATGCTGCTGCGTGGTTGCGTTCACGGAGAGCCCACTCAAGCTGGCCAGAATCTGACGAGCTACGAAGTCCTGATACCGATCCTCGAACGTCGCCTCAGTTGCGATGACGTCGTTGGCACAGTAGTCAGCCACCTTTTCCCAGAGCTCTGGTGGAACCGGCTGGCCCCAGTCAAGCCCAAGCTCCATGTGGTGAATGCCCAGCTCGATCTCGTACTTCTTGAGCGACTGTTTCTTCGACGTGAAGTCGTAAATGTCTGTGTAAGACATGTTGTACGCCTCGCCGAAATAAGCATTCCGAGAACCCTCGATCAGCTTCTTGCTGACCTTATAGAGCTGCTCATTGTTGTAGCCCATCGCTGCCGCATACATGACGTGGTTGTCATATCGACGGCAGTTGAAGCCCACCAACTTGAGCATCGTGATGATCTCTTCGACCTCTTGTGCGGTCGGGTTGATCATTCGTACCACGTTCGGCGCACCACGGTACTTCCAGCAGATCACGAAGAGGTTGGGGAACACCTCAACGTCAAAGAACGCGATCTCGCCCTGGTAGTTCTTGCAGTCATCGCAGTCACACTCCTTGGCATGACCCGCGTCGTCCATTGCCACCGAAGGCTTTTCGATTCCTGCTTCCTCTGGAGACACCTCCGACTTGAACTTCATCTGCTGCACAGCCTTGATAGCTGCCATTGCCTGATTGGTGCTTCCGTTGGCGAAAGCCAGAATCCGATTACGAAGATCCGTAACATCGTAGACAAGTCCCTGCTCGTAAGCATCGTCGAGGATCTTCTTGATGAAGTCAACACTGGACTTGGTTCCGGGGTGGATCTCCTTATGCAGATTCCGTTCGATCTGTTTTCTGAGTGACTGCTCACTCTGGATCGTTTTGGAATCGATCACGTCTTTTTTCTCCTTTATGGGAAGATAGCCGGGGTGCATATCTGCCACTGGTACGTTGTTGCATCGAGTAAGTCGTCGTCTGAGTGATGAGTTACCGGTATAAACCTTGACTTCAATACCGTCATCGTAGAGTCTGATCAGCTCAGATGCATCACCGATGTAGTTGTAGTGTAGGTGGATTCCCTCCCCTGACTTGCTGTACTCAGCGTAGGTGCTAGGCCAAATGCTTGCGGCTTCCAGATTTCGCTCCGCCGATTTGTTGCCATCAGCATCAGTCAGATCAAAGTCGATCACGATATGGTTCTCAGGAACCTTGACGTAGTGCTCTTTGGTGCTGTCCAGCTGACTCAGAGTGGTCGAGCAGATTTCGTTCGGCTTCGGAATATACTCCTTACCATTACGCATCTGTGGCGCATTGGTCCACCATTTCTCAGGTGCTCCATTTGCCTTCGAATACTGAGCCGGCATGTCGGACATCAGCTTGTCGAACAACGACTCTTCGTCATCCATTACGAGGCTAAATACCCCGGGAACCGCTGCGTCCTCCTGCTTTTCAACTGGAGACTTGAAGTGGTCCGCGTTGAATATTGAATACCAACTCCGAACTCGAACTCCATCGACCTCGGCCCGCTCTTCAAAACTCTTAAAGTAATTCCGCAGTTCGTCGCGGAACTTGTATCGCGGCATGACGTGGTCGACACGCGTTTCTTCACAGTACTCCTTGTAGAGGTTGTAGGCCTGGACAAGAGTCGTGCCGTCTTGAGCCTTGAAGATGTCGTAATATGCCTCGATGTAGTTGAAGAATACGTCCGTCTGGAGCATCATCTCAACCGGACGATATGCCGCGTAGAAGTCCTTACCAAGCGATCGATACACGTTCAAGCAGTGATATGCAATCGCCCCCAGTTCGAACTTCACTTGAGCAATAAGCGTCTGATACTTACGAGGCGATAGCAGGTCACCGCTCGGCTGAATATCGATCAATCGTCGGATCAGACCGGACTTACCATTACTGATCTTAACCGGATCGTTTGAGCCAATCAGCAGGAATGTGTTGAAGCGAGCCGTGTAGACGGCCTTGTGCTTCTCATTGATCTGCATATACTCATGCGACACCAGCGAGTTCAGCTTGGTATTGTCCTGGATCTTACTCAGGTCACCATCCGGATCTACACCCAGGATCGGGTTTGTCTTGAAGGACTCCAGCGCAAACGCGTTACTTGCCCCGGTAAGCTCCTTCGCCACAAATGTGGTGTTATACCCTTCGGTCAACCACATCGAGATGTTGAGGATGGTACCCTTACCTGCACCAGGAGGACCATAGAAGACGCCAAACTTCTGAATATGCTTGGAGTCTCCCGAGATCAGCGCTCCGAAAATCCACTCAATTTTCTGACGCTCTTCCGGACGATACAGAGTATCGACGATCTCATTCCAAGCACTGAGGTCTCCCTCGATCAAGGAATATGGCAGACGCTTACTTACATAGTCCTCCTTTTTGATTTCCGTATTCTGGAAGGTAAGGCTTTCGTCCAGCTCGTGATAGGAGTCAGGCAGATGACTCACATAATTACGGAACTGCAACCAAGACTTGCTATCCCAGTTACCCAGGGTTTTCACCTTGATGCTGCCCTCGACACGCTGAGCAAGCTCGTTACGGTAGTTCCAAAGCTCTTCGTCGACTAGACGCTGAACATCGAACTCATCCGTAGACCAGAGTCCTGCTTTTGCATCCCAGATGGCATAAAACTTCCCGCCTCGGATCATTAGATCTTTCGATCGCTTGATCAAGAAATCAGGAAACACCTCGGTGGTGCCATTCTTGGTTGCAGCTTCCCTAATATTAAAGAAATCCACTTAACCTCCCTCCACAACGCTAGAACAAGCTGTCATTCCCGACAAGATTGCGTTCAAGCAAATATTCCGACAGCTGGTACGCGATTTCAACGTTCCTTTGGTCTTCCCGCGGGTGACGAAGAGGAAAGAGTCCTCCGGTGCCATCCGCCTCGTATTCTCGGTCAATTAGACGGTCGAGGCTGATGTTCACCTCTTCCCTAACCAACTCGCTATATACCTCGTCTGTGTAGGTCCTCATGTCCAGATTCTCGACGAATCGCCAGAACCACTCGACGGGCTCCTCTCCAGTTTCGAAAGAAGCCCGCCGAGCAAGTCCGATCAACATCTCAAGTACTGAACACTCAAGGTCCATCCAGTCGGGGCTGATACCCGCATTACCCCATTCTTCAATGAAGTCTAACCGAAGCGCCTTTCCGTCTTCCACTCGATTGTCGTCGTTGCGGACTTTCCAATCGAATATCTTGACGTACATTTGCTTCAGCAGAGCCCAATATGAACGATGTGGGTTTCGGTTCTTTACCGCTGCTACCTGGCCGTAAAGCCACTCAAAGTAGCGGTCATCGATAGTCCCGTGCACTCATGGCCCTCATGCTTTCTTAACTGGGGCTCGGAGTCTGTCCGAGAATAACCTCAGCGTAACCACGCTCGTCCAAGACGATCTCGTAATCCGTGTGGCTAGCCTCGTTCCGAACGTAGACGGTAGCCGGATCTTCAGAACCCTGACCGAAGCGATGCATGTTGGCCACTCCGACAGTCCTCTCAATATCCGTGATGATCTCTTCGTTGTCCGTGCAGAGTGTCTGGTCTGCTTCGAAGTAATTCAGGGAGACGTTTTCGTAGTCACTGTTTTGCATGAATTCCGCAAGGGAAATCACGTACGGCTGACCATCGATCCGTTCTCCATGAAGAGCTCCGGGCTCCAACTCTTCGGGCGTGGGCTGCTTGGTGTCAAAGACACGCAAAGTCGTCTTCTCTTGAATAACTTCCAGGAGTTCCTCAGCGGTTTCCTGGGTGTAGCCATTCTCGACAAGATGCTCGGCGTACTCCTTACCTTCGACCGTGAACTGACGAGCCTCATCTTCAGTGAGCACCTGAGGCTTGTTGTAGAGGTCCGTGTCATGGCCAAGGGTTTCAGCAGCCTTTGTTGCCGTCTCATACTCCTCCTCTTTACGGAGTCGCTTGAAACGGTCAGTGACCTGCTCGATCTCAGCGTCTGCCTCGAGGCGGTACTTGGCCTTGTAGTGACGCTTGCTGAGGAAATATCCCCCAGCAAAGCCCACAATCAGACCGCCACTCGCAAACGCGATATCGCGAATCAGTCGTTCATCCATCTTTTTCTCCTAATTACTTACGTCGCGGCTTCTTGCCGTAGCTACCGGACTTCTTAATCTTCTCGGACTGCATCGAGTCGCGCAGCGCCTGCAGACCCTCCTTGAACGGTCGGTCCGTCAAGTGAGGCTTTGGCACGAAGGGCTTCTTTGTGCTCGAGGCTTCGGAGCTCTCCGAGGACTTCACTGAGGCTTCGACCGGGGGCTTTACCCACGAACCGGGCTTCGGAGTCTTGCTGAGTGTTGCGTCGGACATCTGTGTTTCTCCTTTGAACTTTCTCCAGCTTGCGCCGGCGACTCTTTGCAGTCATGAATATGAAGTGGTACTAGATCTTGTCGTAGATCACGCCGTCGACGTTGAAGTCGAGCCAGATCGACCGCTCATCCCCATTCACGAAACGACGCTTGGCCTCGTTCGAGAAGTCGTAGATGTTGAAGTCGATGTAGTTGTCGCCGTCCTTGGAAATGATCCAGCCGACGACGTGGCCCGCCTGCGAACGCGGAATACCGAGAGCGTCGTAGACGTCGTTCAGAGTGACATGCCCGCGAGCGATGAGCAGATCATTCATCATGTTCTGAACACCCTTGACGAAGAGCAGGTTGTACTCTGCCTGACGCTGCCAGTTCGGGTTGGACTCGTCGAAGATGCGAGCGTACTGCGACTGTGCGTTCGGGTCGATGTGTGTGACGACCTTGGTGACGCCGTCGATGTCGACCTCTTCCTCACGGATGCCGAGACGGATGTCCCGCTCCTTGTCCTCGCCGAGCTCCTCAGAAACACGCTTGCGGTACTCTGCAAACGCCTCCTCAGTTGCCTTGTAGGCTGCGACAATAGCCACGTTCCGCTTCCGCATGATGCCCTGGGCACCGATGATGAAGACCGTCGAGGTCAGCGCCAGAGTTGCCGCCGGCGTGTAGAGCTTGACGACGTCCAGAACGTTGGCCGTGTGTGCCTTCGCCATGTACTTACGAAGCTCACCGTCCGTGTGCTCTCGCTGGTTGGTCTCCGGGTTGACGACCTCGGCCTTCGCCTTGGCCTCCTGCAGACGGAGTTGGGCCTTGTCGACCGTCGTCTCCAGCTTGAGCGTGGCTCGGGATGCCAGCACGCCGGCCGTTACTAGGCCAACAACACCAGCAACCGTGAGCACCTCCGGGCTGAACTTCTTGGCGAGCAGGGTCCCACGACCGAGACCCTGAGTTGCAACCCGCTTAAGGTTGTCGATGTTCATTTCTTCTCCTTGTTTTTGCCCGGCTTCGGGCTGTAGACATCGCCGCAGTGACCGCAGTGTACGGTACCGTTACGACCGACGATGTAATGGGTGGTGTGAAGATGCCGCAGCTTCCAACGGAAGTACGAATCCATCATGGTTTATCCTTTGTTGAATGCGCCTTCATTTAACTTGCGCATATATACGGCAGCGACTTGAGCGCGGCTCATCTTCTCCACCCTTTTAACCCAACTAGGTCCATAGAGCTTCGAAAGAGCAGCGCGCATTTGTGCTTCTGACATTTAAATCAGTCCTCCCGATGAGACTGTCTTGCAAGACCCGGATACCTGGTGAATATCCGTTTGGAACCTATTGAGTTGTGTGACTGTCAAATTCTTCTTGGGATTGCGGACGGAAGCCACAAGTGCACTCAGTCCACTCCGCATAGACGAAACTGACTAAGCGCCACTCGTGCTCCTTGTCCATTTCTCTCCTTAGTCGATCGGCCGGGGTCGCGGCATGTTGAGCAGATATCCATCACGGACTCGCTCGATGCCGGTTCCACGAAGGTCGTTCCAGCCGTACTTTTCGTCCGTGAAGGACCCGGTGATGCCAGTGAGCTCGTACAGATCTGCGACCGTAGCGAAGTCGAAGTTCTCCACCAAGTCACCAAGTCGCAGGATAACCTCTTCGGCATCTGCTCGCGTGGGCAGGATAAGCTCACTGAAATCGTGAGTTGCCCGTCCACGTCGACTGATCTCTACGCCACCAGGGCGGTCCAGATCGGATCGAACGGCGTTGCTGCTGGACGGCGATGACATACGGTTGTATGCCGTGTACCGCCCACTCGTGCTACCGCCAGAGGTAATGCGACGTCCTCTCGAGTCACCGAAAAGCAGTCGCTCGATACCCTGACTGACTGCGTCAGAGATCATCGACTTGGCCGCCGGCAGCATCACATCGAAGAGGATGTACTGGCCGACGTTATGCACGTCATCACCAGCAAAAGTCTCTGCGATCTTGCGTCCAAGCGGCTTCTTGCGCTGAATGGCAACGCCATCAACGACTCGTTCGACCTTCTTTTCCTTGCTCGGCTCCTCCGCGGCAGCCTCTTTTGCCTTCCGAGTGTTGCCCGGGTAATTTACGGCCAGCTTTGAGTTCTCACTCTTCGGGTAAGGAAGCTTGTCGCCGTTGTCTTCTGCCATCACTTAGTCTCTTCCTTGTATCCAAGCTCTTTGAGCTCTTGTGTGTACTTTTCGTAGTCGTCCCAGAACCCTAGCTGGGCCGCCAGTTTGCGGAGTCGCAGAAGACGGGCTATCTCATACTGCTTTTCCATCTTTTTGTCCTTTTATCAGGGAAAAAATAGGAGGTGTGCGTTCCCCCTATTTCTCGAGGATCACTCCTCCGTGTCGGTCTTCTCGTCGGACTCAGTCGATCCCTCGGGCTGGTCCTCGTGGACGATGACGACCTTGGTCTTCCGCAGGTTGCGAACGGCGTCGGTCATCCGCTTAGCGACGTCCACGCTGTCGTCGATCTCCTTCTCCATGTAGCGGACTGCGAAATCGGCAGTCATGCCACCGATGACGAAGGCGCCGACCTGGTAGCCGACTCGCTGCAGGAGCTTGGGCGCGACGGGCATCGTGCTCTTCACGACATTGCCGACGATCATGCCGACGCTGCCGGAAACGACGAGTCCGGAGACCAGTTTGGTTGTTCCGAGAATGTCCATTTTGTTTTTCCTTTCAAGAAAAAGATGAAACCCGGATGGGGTCTCATTATAGGCCATGTTTATTTCGCGAGTAGATAGGTTAGCCGCAGTAGGTTGCCATTCGTCACGCTCGCAACGTGCTCTTACCCACGGACTCATTACCAAGAGGCAATCCGACCTAAATATCGCTTGTTAGTTACTGCTGGTTGGGGTTGAAGTGCGTTCCCTCGTTGGTGAGTTCGACTGACTGGACCGGAGCCTGGGCGGCCGGCGGCAGCTGAGCACGGAGACGCTCGAGCTCCTCACGCTCGGTGAGAGACATCTGGGGCTGCACTGCCGGGGGCTGCTGAACTTCCTGAACGAAGCTCTGCTGGGGCTGGGCCGGAGGAAGGTGGCCCTGCATCTTGGCCTCCGAGGCCTCACGAGCCTTCTGCGCAGCTGCAGCCTCAGTTGCCTTGCTCAGAGCCTCCTTGG
>Ga0157369_10000432_pt1 | contig 55626 bp, 50 predicted proteins | sample C25metaG_FD_113461 | JGI IMG/M metagenome (GOLD analysis project Ga0157369, IMG submission 113461) | Corn rhizosphere microbial communities from Kellogg Biological Station, Michigan, USA - C2-5 metaG | ecosystem: Host-associated > Plants > Roots > Rhizosphere > Soil | place: USA: Michigan... | reverse complement strand
TCTTTCGAGCGCGGATGGAACCGCCAAGCCTTTTTTACATTTCTCTAGATATTTCATAGAGTAGGGTGGTGGCCGCAATTCCATGCACCGACAACCTGGCTCTATCAGGGATAGCCCTGTTTCTGGACGTTGATGGGACGCTGCTCGAGATTGCAGCAAGGCCGCAGGCGGTGTCAGTCCCCGAGTCCCTGAGGGAGCGGCTGCAGGCGCTGTCCCGCGCCAGCGGCGGGGCGGTAGCACTCATCAGCGGACGCAAGATCGCAGACCTCGACGCGCTGTTTGCTCCGCTCGCGCTGCCGTCGGCGGGGCTGCACGGCTTCGAGCGTCGCAGTGCCTCTGGCGGGTACTGTAGACTGCCGCCGCCGTCCACGGCTGCGCTCGAGTTTGCGCGTGAAGCGATGAAACAGCTCGCGCGCGCGCATGCAGGCCTGCTGGTGGAGGACAAGCAGTTCGCGCTCGCGGTGCACTACCGCGACGCCCCACAGCTGGAGGATACCGTGGTGAGGACAATGCAGGAGCTTGCGAAGCACGTGCACGAAGACCTCGAGCTGCAACGTGGCAAGATGGTGGTCGAGCTGCGCCCGGCGGGCGCGACCAAGGCGCATGGCGTGGCCGCCTTCCTGGAGGAGGCGCCGTTTGTCGGCCGCGTGCCGATCTTCATTGGTGATGATCTGACGGATGAGCCGGCGTTCGAGCTCGTCAATCAGCGCGACGGCCTTTCGGCGGTCGTGAGCCCTGCGCGTCCTTCCGCGGCGAGGGCGCGCTTCGACGATGTGACCTCCGTCCATGACTGGCTGGAGCAGCTGCAGGCCGCTCCCGCAGCGGCGCTGCGCCGAGTGTCTGCGCGGAAGCTCGAGATCGCTCGTGGCGGGAGTCTCGCCTGATGGGACGGCTGATCAATGTCTCCAACCGTGTGCCGCTCGCGAAGACCGCTGCGCCCGGCGGCCTCGCGGTCGGCGTGCTGGCGGCGATGCGCGCCCGCGGCGGCCTCTGGTTCGGTTGGAATGGCGAGACCATCGGCCAGGAGCCCGGCGAGCCGGAGATCACCGTTCGCGACGCGCTGACGTACGCCACGATCCCGTTGCCGCAGACGCTCTACGAGCGCTACTACAGCGGTTTCGCCAACGGCACGCTCTGGCCCCTCTTTCATTACTTTCTCGCCGGCTTCCGCTACGAGGACCAGGAATACGCCGCCTACGAGCAGGCCAACGCACTGTTTGCCGCGCGCCTGTCACCCCTGCTCGAGCCCGGCGATCTCATTTGGGTGCACGACTACCACCTCATTCCGCTCGCGGAGAAGCTGCGTTCGCACGGTGTGCGCCAGCCGATCGGCTTCTTCCTGCACGTCCCTTTTCCGAACTTCGAGGTGCTGCGCGCATTGCCGACGTTCGCGGAGATCCTGCGCGCGCTGTTGGCATACGACCTCGTCGGTTTCCAGACGGAAACCGACCGCGACGGCTTCCTCGATTCCGTGCGGATTCTCTGGGGCGCGCAGGCCGTGGGCGAGGGCGGTGTGGTGAGCGCCGTCGGCCGCAAGGTCCGCACCGGTGTCTATCCCATCGGCGTCGACGTGGAAGCGATCGGCCAGAGTGCGAGCAAGGCGGCGGGCTCGGCGCCCCTGCAGCGGATGATGGAGAGTCTCGTCGGAAGGAGGCTCATCGTCGGCGTCGACCGACTCGACTACAGCAAGGGCCTGCTCGAGCGTTTCCAGGCCTATCGACAGTTTCTCGAGAGCTACCCGGAACAGATCGGGCAAGTGACCTTCCTGCAGATTGCACCCCTCGGCCGGCAGAAGGTGCAGGCCTATGCCCAGATCCGCGACTCGCTCGAGCAGAGCTCAGGGCGCACCAACGGCCGCTTTGCCGATGCCGACTGGACGCCCATCCGCTATCTCAACCGCAACTTCCCTCATGCGACGCTCATGGGATTCCTGCGCGCCGCGCAGGTGTGTCTGGTCACGGCGCTGCGCGATGGCATGAACCTGGTCGCGAAGGAGTTCACCGCCGCCCAGGATCCGGATGACCCGGGCGTCCTCGTGCTCTCGAATCGCGCCGGCGCGGCTTGCGAGCTGACCGAGGCACTGCTCATCAATCCCTACGACACCCGGGGCATCGCCCGCGCCATCCAACGCGCGCTCACCATGCCGCTCGCGGAGCGCCGCTCGCGCCATGCGACCTCGCTTGCCACCCTGAGGGAGAACGACATCCATCGCTGGCACACCCGCTTCATCGAAGAGCTGCAGGCGGCGCGCGGACGCGGTTCCCGCCGGAGTGCCGAGCCCACCGAGCTCTCGGCTTTCCGCCATTAGCTGACGGCCTGCGCCGCCGATCCCGGCCTGCGCAGCACAGCCGACTCATGATGCAACCGTCGCCGCAGAATCGCCTGCTGGAAGCATTGGTCCGGGATTGCTGATACGCTTTAGCCCTGCAGGGGCGGAGGCTTAGGCTTGTCGGCAAGCGGCGCATTCGATCAACCATGCGGCGAATCCGCAGACACCGAGGCGCAGAGCGCGGTGGCGCACCTCGCTGCGATCGTCGAGTCCTCGAACGACGCCATCATCAGCAAGACGCTCCAGGGCGTAATCCGTTCGTGGAATCACGGTGCCGAGAGCATGTTCGGCTGGTCAGCCACCGAGGCGATTGGACGCTCGATCACCCTGATCATTCCGCCGGAACGGCTCGCGGAGGAGCAGCAGATCCTCGATACGCTCAAGCGCGGCGAACGCATCGAGCACTTCGAGACCACGCGTGTGACGAAGGATGGCCGTAACATCGAGGTTTCCCTGACGGTCTCGCCGGTGCGCAACTCGGCGGGTGTCGTGATCGGCGCATCGAAGATTGCACGCGACATCACTGACCGCAAACAGGCGGAGCGCCTGCTTCAAGAGCGTGAGGAAGCGCTGCGCGAGGCCGATCGGCGCAAGGACGAGTTTCTTGCCCTGCTCGGCCACGAGCTGCGCAACCCGCTGGCGCCCATCCACAATGCGACGGAGCTGCTGTCCTGCATGCTGGCGGAGGACTCCCGCGCTCGCATTCCCGTCGAGATGATCAGGCGTCAGATCACGTTACTGACGCGGCTCGTCGACGATTTGCTCGACATCGGACGGATCACACAGGGACGGATCCGCCTCGAATCCGAGCCGCTCGAGCTCGCAAGTGTCATCGCTCAAGCGTTTGAGATCGTCGAACCGCAGTTACGGCAGAAGCGGCACAAGGCCTCCGTGATCAGCAGTTACGAGCCGCTGTATGTCGTCGGTGACTTCCACCGCCTCGTGCAGTGCGTCGCAAACGTCCTCAGCAATGCCGTCAAATACACCGATGCCGGGGGTGAGATTCAGGTCAGGACGTGCAGTGAAGGTACGGATGCCGTCATCGAGGTCGCCGACAATGGTCTCGGCATCCCGTCCGATCTGCTGCCGCGGATCTTCGACGTCTTCGTGCAGGGTGAAGGCTCTCTGGACCGCGCCCAGGGCGGGCTCGGAGCCGGTCTCGCCATCGTGAAGCGGCTGATCGAGTGCCATGGCGGCGCCGTCACCGCGCGCAGCCCGGGAGCCAGGCAAGGCTCGACGTTCGAGATCCGGTTGCCTCGGATCGTGCGGCCGCATGCTGCCAAGGCCGATGAGCCAGGCCTGAAGGCCGTGCCCCGACGAGTGCTGATCGTCGATGACAATAGCGATGCGGCGAGCTCGCTTGCGATGCTTTTGGGCTTGCGCGGTCACGAGACTCGGGTGGCTTTCAACGAGCGGGAAGCGCTCGCGTGTCTCGAGGGCTTTCCGGCGGAGGTGGTGCTGCTCGATATCGGCCTGCCCGGGACGGATGGCTACGCGGTGGCAGAGCGGCTGCGGGCCAACCCTGGACTGAGGGATGTGCGCCTGGTGGCGCTCACCGGATACGGCCAGGTGGAGGATCAGCAGAGGGCGAGGGCGGCCGGGTGCGACGATCATCTGGTCAAGCCGGTGAGCCTCGTGGCCCTGGAGCGCACTCTGGCCGGCCTTGCCGCGCAAGGCTGAGCCCGCCCCGATCACTGGCTGGCGGAGGCGATCGAGCCGCGGATCAGCAGCTCGAGGTTGAGCCGTGGCCGCGGCATGGGCCGCGGCCAGCCGTGGCGGTCCGGCCGGTGTTGGATGATGAGGTCGGCCGCGATGCGCGCAATCTCTCTGACAGGCTGACGCACGGTGGCGAGCTGTGGCCAGGTCATGGTGGCGACCGGGGCATCGTCGAAGCCGGCGATCGAGAGTTGCGTGGGCAGCTCGAGCCCCATCTGACGGGCGACACAAGCTGCTGCGGCGGCCATGTCGTCGTTGCTCGCGAAGATCGCCGTCGGCGGCGCGCGCACCTCGAGGATGCGGCGCGCACAGTCGAGTCCGTCAGCGAACTCGAAGTTTCCGGTCTGCACGAGCTGCGGCTCGATGCTGAGGCCGCGCGCATGCATGGCATCCGAAAAACCGAGATAACGCTGCTCCGTGGCGCGGTGCCCCGCAGGGCCGAGCATGAAGCCGATACGCGTGTGGCCGCGGTCGAGTAGCACCACTGTCATCTGCCGTGCGGCTGCGCGATCGTCCGTGTCGACGGACGGGGAGTCCACTGGCTCGCGCATCGGGGCAATGTGTACCGTCGGCACGTCTGCCTCCGCCAGCGCGGCCCGCACGGTCGCATGATCGCTCAGTGGCGGCAGCAGGATGACGCCCTCCAGGCGGAGCTGCCGCACGAGCACACTGACATCCCGTGCCATATCCTTGCTCGTGATGTCGAGCGGCTGAATCATGAGGTGCAGGTCCGACTCGCGGCAGCGCTGGACGGCGCCGGTTTGGAACTCACTCAGGTAGTCACCCGGCTTGTCGTAGAAGAGGCCGATGAGGAAGGAGCGGGCACCGGCGAGCCCGCGCGCGTTGAGATTGGGCTGATAGTCGAGCTGCCGGATGGCTTCCTGGATGCGATTCCGTGTTTCCTCCCGAACGCCGCGCTCGTTGTTGATCACGCGGGATACGGTCTTCGGCGATACCCGGGCGCGGTCTGCGACCATCTGGATCGTCGCGGGGCCTCGCCGCGCGCTCGCCTCTTTGCTCATCGTGATACGATAAAACATATGTCAGCGCTGTCAACTGGCGCGCCGATCCTCGATCTGCTGGTCATCGCCGTGTGCGTGGTCGGCATCGTCGGATTCGGGCTCGCCGTCTCGCGCCGCAGAGCGCGCGCGGAGGAGTACTTCCTCGCCGCCCGTGCCTCCCGCTGGCCGGCCATCGGCCTCGCGCTCTTCGCTTCCAACATCTCTTCGACGGCGATCGTCGGGCTCGCGGGAGCTGCCTACGTGATGGGGATTTCGGTCTATGACTACGAGTGGTCGGCGGGAGTCGTACTGGTCTTTTACTGCGTCTTCCTGCTGCCATTCGTACTGCGCAGCCGCGTCTATACGATGCCGGAGTTCCTCGAGCGCCGCTATGGCGGGCGGGCGCGCCTCTATTTTGCTGCGCTCAACGTCTTCCTCAATGTCTTCGTGGATTCGGCCGCGGCCCTCTACTGCGGCGGACTCGTGTGCCGGATGCTCTTCCCGGGGTTGCCGCTCTGGGCGATCGTTGCGGCGCTTGCCGGCGCGACCGGTCTATACACCCTGGCGGGCGGACTGCGTGCGGTGATTTATACCCAAGCCGTGCAGGCCGTGCTGCTCATCGCCGGTGCGGTCACGATCACCGTGGTCGCATTCACGCGGGCAGGCGGCTGGCACGCCATAGCGCATGGAGTCGACCCGGCGATGCTGTCGCTGATCCGGCCGGCCGGCGATCCCGGTGTCCCGTGGCCGGGCCTCGCGCTCGGCATTCCCGTGCTCGGTCTTTATTACTGGTGTACCAACCAGTACATGGTGCAGCAGACGCTGTCGGCACGAAGCCTCGACGACGGGCGAGGGGGCGCGCTGTTCGCGGGGCTCCTGAAGCTGACCGTGCTGTTTCTGATGATCCTTCCCGGGACCTGCGCGCTGGTGCTCTTCCCGCATCTCGCGCGCTCGGATCTCGTTTATCCGACACTCATGCTGCGCCTCCTGCCGTCGGGACTCCTCGGTCTCGTGGCCGCGGGATTCGTGGCCGCGACCATGGCCGCAGTCGCCTCCACACTCAACTCGGCCTCCGCGATCATCACCATGGACGTGGTGAAGCGGCTCGCGCCGCGGCTGTCGGAGAGTCAGATCGTACGCATCGGCCGCAGGAGCATGGCGGTCCTGCTCCTCATCGCGGTGCTCTGGGCGCCGCAGCTGCAGCGCTTCGGCACCCTCTGGCAGTACCTGCAGGCGATGCTCGCCTATGCGGTCCCGCCGATCGTCGCATTGGTACTGACCGGCATTTTCTGGCGCGGCGCCAACGCGACGGGCGCCGCCGCCACCCTCGTGCTGGGGACGGCATGCGGCATCGCGCTCTTCATCACAAACGTACCCCTGCACCTCCTGCATCTGCACTTTCTGTATGTCGCGCCTCTTCTGCTGCTCATCGACACGGCGATCCTGGTCATCGTGAGCTCGTGGAGTCGCAGACCGCGTTCGGCAGTGACTGGAGAGTTGGTCTGGACACCTGCCTACTACCGCGCGGAGACGGACCGGTTGCGGTCCGTCGCATTCTGGCGCAACTACAGAGTGCAGGCAGTGGGTCTACTCGTGCTGACGGCCATAGTGGTCATCGTCTTTCGCTAGGCCGGGCCCGGCGGGAGGCTGGCAGCTGGCCGCCATGAGGCTCAACTGCCGAACGGTGCCGCATTGACAAAAACGCGACTTGTAGTAGAATCGCCGTATAACATAGTAGACGAATCAGGATCGCTCATGCCTGGTGGGCCCTGAGGAGCAATTCAGATGAAGCAACTGCGATTGCTGCTCCTGCCGATGCTCGTCGTCACGGCTGCCTTCGGCCAGCAGAGCCCGGCCGATGTCCCCGCCGACATGGTCTACGCGCGATCCGGCCAGCTCGTCGATGTAGGCGGATATCGGCTGAATCTCCATTGCATGGGAAGCGGGTCCCCTGCGGTCGTGTTCGATTCGGGCTGGGGAGACTGGTCACCGGCGTGGTCGAAAGTACAGCCGCAGATCGCCAAATGGACGCGCGCCTGCAGCTACGATCGCGCCGGCACCGGGCTCAGCGATCCAGGCCCGATGCCGCGCACCAGCGTACGCATCGCTGGGGAGTTGCGCACGGCGCTTCACCAAGCCGGCATCGCCGCGCCCTACATTCTGGTCGCCTCTGCGTTCGGGAGCGACAACCTGCGGACGTTTGCGGACCTCTACACGAGCGAAGTGGCCGGGTTGGTTTTGGTCGATGGGGATGCCGTCGAGCTCGAGCCGAGGGCGCTGCAGGAGGACGATCATCGAGCAGAGGCCGCATTCATTCCCGACATTGTTCATTGTCGGGACTTGATTGCCGCGCACAGCGCTCTATCGGTGATGCCGTCCAGGCGAGGGCGGCCGTCCCAGACTTGTGCTGAGCGCTTCTTTTATCGCGGATTGCCCGAGTCCGAGTGGTCCCCCGCGCTGAACGCCGAAATACTGCAGATCGCGAAAACCAAGGTCGCCATGTATGACGCTTATATTTCCGAGATGAGAGAAATGCCGGCGGACGAGCTCTGGCTGCAACAGCACCGCCGCTCATTCGGCTCCCGGCCCATTCGCATCCTCACCAGCGGTAATCATGGTGTCGGGCATCTGGGCGCGAAGCCGCCGGACACGCCGCGGCACCTGCAATATGAGAGGCAAAGTACGTTGGCGCAGGCACGCTGGCTCACCCTGTCGTCCGATTCCAAACAGATCTTTGTGCGCGATAGCTCGGAATACATCCAGTTCGACCAGCCTGCGGCCGTGATCAACGCTATTCGCAGCGTGTATGACCGCGCAAAGAACGCTGCGGCGCAGCAATCACTGCCACCGCCACGCGCAATGCAAATCAAGGCGCCCGACGGGACACTGCTGAAAGGAACCTACTTTGCGGCCGCCAAGCCGGGCCCCGGCGTGCTCCTCTATCACCAAAGCAATCGTACACGTGAATCGTGGGAAGGCACGGCGCGCCGCCTGTCGGCGGCCGGCATGAACGTTCTCACCGTCGATAGCCGTGGATTCGGCGAGAGTGGCGGCAAGATGGACCGGCAGTATTGGACTCAGCACTGGGACGGCGACCTGGATGTGGCGTTCGACAATCTGATCTCGCAGCCGGGTGTCGCACGTGACCTTATCGCCGTGGGTGGGGCCGGTTGGCTCGGCGTCCTGGATTCCGTCGAGACTGCGCGACGACACCCGGCGGCGGTCAGATCGCTCGTATTGCTTTCCGGAGAAACCAATCTTCCGCAAGAGCGCTTCCTGCGCCACGCATCCCAACTGCCGGCGCTCTTCGTCGTGTCCGATGACGACGAATATCCCCCAACGGTCGAGGCCATGGAATGGCTGTACATTCAGTCCCCGAACCCTGCCAAGAGACTCATCCACTATTCCGCGGCGCATGATGCGCCGTGGTTGTGGTTCGAAACCAGCGACGCCGGCAAAGTCGCTGCCCACGGAGCCCACGGGACCGATCTGTTCGGGACTCATCCTGAGCTGCCCGGGATTGTGGTGAGCTGGCTCGCGACCACGCTGGTGGAAGCGCCCGGGCATGCGCCTGCGGATGCCATCGCCTCGGCGGCCCTACTGATGGAAATAGAGACACCCGGCGGCGTGGCCCGGGTGACGAAGGAGCTCACCGAAGCCCGGCGCTCCGACCCCAAGGTGCAATGGTGGCCCGAAGTCAGCCTGGACATCATTGGGGGCCACCATTTGCGCGAGGGTGAGACGAAGGCAGCCGTCGAGATTTACAACCTCAACGTCCTCGCATACCCGGACTCTGCCGACGCGAACTCAAACCTCGCGGATGCTTACCTGCAGGCCGGACAGAAGGACCTTGCACGTCACTATGCCGAAAGAGCGCTGGCAATGATCGATTCCCATGCGGCGCCCGTGTCCTCCTGGTCGGACACCGAGCAGCGTCGAGATGTAGTTCGCCGCGGCGTCGAGGACGATTTGAAGAAGCTCAACGCGGGCGGCACGACCATGACTCCAGGAATCATTCCTGGCGGCGCATTCCGCGACTGTCCCGATTGCCCGCAGATGGTCGTCGTTCCGGCAGGGCGTTTCTTCATGGGCTCCTCCGCAGCGGAAAAATCCTGGGCGGCGAATCATGGCACCACTTTGGGATCGGTCGCCGATGAGGCGCCACGGCATGAGGTGTCGGTGCCATCGTTTGCCATGGGCAGATACGACGTGACCCGTAGCGAATACGCGGCCTTCGTGCGCGCGACGGGGCACACCGCCGGCGATGGCTGCGGTCCTGACAGCTATTCGTGGCGGAAGCGCCCGGAGCTCACCTGGCAGAATCCTGGATTCCGACAGACCGATCGCGACCCTGCGGTGTGTGTCAGCTGGCAGGACGCGAAAGCGTACATTGCATGGTTGAACGGCAAGGTGAGGCGGGGCTCCTCCGCTTCGGGCGAGGGTCCCTATCGCCTGCCCAGTGAATCAGAGTGGGAATATGCGGCGCGCGCCGGGACGAGCACGCGGTTCTGGTGGGGGGACGATGACGCTGCGGCCGCCGACCATGCCTGGTACAAGGACAACGCAGGCGGGCATACCGATCCAGTGGGGTTGAAAGCCGCGAACGCGTTCGGCCTCTACGACATGGCGGGCAATGTCTGGCAGTGGACCGCGGACTGCTACGCTGGCAGCTATTCCGGCGCACCGGCGGATGGGGGTGCCAACGAGACCGGAGTGGCCGACCCACGGCCCAAGGGCACCCACCAGTGCATGCGTGTGGATCGGGGAGGCTCGTGGCATTTCCAGCCGTGGGCGCTGCGCTCGGCCACCCGCGAAAGGAATCCCAGCGACTTTCGCGATACCTATATGGGGTTTCGCCTCGCGAAGACTCTTTGAATGGGCTAGGCCACCACCCGAGTGTAGAATTCAGGTGCCTGGAGCCAGGGTGAGCCGCATGCGCCTGTCAAAAGCCGAGACCCGAATCCTCGAGCAGTTCTGGAAGCTCGGTACCTGTTCGGTTCGCGAGATCCTCGAGAGCCTGCCCGAGAAAGAACGCGTCGCCTACACGACGGTACAAACGCTCGTGTACAGACTGGAGCTCAAGGGCGCTTTGCGCAAGGTGAAGAAGATCGGCAATGCGCAGCTGTTCGAGCCCGCGATCGGCAAGGGGGAGTTTCGCAGCGGGTTGGTCCGCGATCTGCTGGACCTCTTCGGCGGCTCGCCCAGGCTCCTCGTCTCGAACCTGCTCGAGACGGGTACCCTTACGCTCGAGGACTTGAAGGCGCTGCAGGCGGTGCGCCCACCGAAGGAGAACAAGCGGCGAGTGCGCGGTGATGGTTGATGCGTGAGCACGTCGCACCGGTGCTCTACTACCTGGAGGTACACCTCCTTTATGCATCGATCGTCTGTGTCGCCGCGTGGATCCTGACTTCGCTATGGAAGGGCGGCGAAACCGCGAAGTACTGGATCTGGGTGGTGACGTCGGTCAACTTCATGGTGCCCTTCGGCGGCTTCTTCAACGGGTTCGGATCAGCGCACTTCTCATGGGCAACCCAGCTCGCCGGCCTCGACAGGGTGGGCTACGACATTTCCCAGAATTTGTCCGCTGGAGCCGTGCTCGTTGGCGTGTGGCTGTGCGGCGCCGGGTTCATGGCCATGAGGCTGTTGGTGCGCCTGCCCCGTGGCCGCGGGAGCCAAGGTACGCCAAGCGGCCGCAACGCCATGCCGTTCAGGCGGCGTGTGCTCACACGCGATGTTCCTATCATCCTGTCTGCGCCTGGGCAGGGGCCATCGGTTGAGGGAGTGCTGCGTCCGCACATCGCCCTGCCGCGCGGGATCGAGGGCTATCTGACCGAGAGGGAGCTCGATGCAGTCCTCATCCATGAAGTGACTCACGCGCGGCGGCGCGACAATCTCGTCGCGCTCATCCACGAGATCGCACTCTGCGGACTGTGGTTTCACCCGCTCCTGTGGCTCGCCGGCTCACGCCTTGCGCTCTTCAGAGAGCTGTCCTGCGACGAGGCCGTGATCGAGAGCTCGCGCGGCCCGGATCTCATCACCGCGCTCGCAAAGCTGGCCGATCCGGGGGAGTCGCGGCTGCTGAGCCCCGGCGCCGCAACCCTGTTCAGCCATCGCCTGGCACTGCTGCAGGCTGCTCAGCCGCGCCGCGCGAGTCGTGCTGCGATGCTGGCACTGCTGGGACTCTTCGGAGCCGTGCTGCTTGCATGCATGGTCGAGACGATCGCTCATACTTCCTGCTGCTTCAATCTTCCGGCGTAATCGAGGAGCCGGCTTCCACCGCAGGACGCCGGACAGACATCCGAACTGTTGGTCGCGCACTTCCAGCGCGGCGCAATCAGGCGGACCGCTTGTGGCATTGCTACGGTGCACATAGTAGCATAGACGGAAGATGTAGTAGATCATCTTTTCGGCTGGTGAAGATGAGGGCAGTCTCTCAATGAAAAAGCTGACCCTTCTGCTGCTCGCCCTACTCAGTCCTGGCGGCCACCTGCTGGCGCAGTCGCCGGCGACCGTCACCCTGGTAGAAGCTGCCCATCTGCTCGATCCGCGGACCGGCAACGTGATTTCTCCCGCAGCAGTGCTGATCGAAAACGACAAGATCAAGGATGTAGGCACACCTGCGAAAGTGCACCCGCCTGCGGGCGCGAAGATCATCGACCTGGGCAGGGCGATGCTGATTCCAGGGTTGATCGACGCCCACACTCACCTGCTTCTCGATGTAGTCGTGCCGCCCGAAGCGGAAATGCGCGGGGAGGCCAGCATCGCGACTTTGGTCAGCCTGCACAAAGCGGGAATGTCGTCGCTCGACGTGATTCGCGCGATCACCACGAATGCTGCGGAACTGCTGGGATGGCAGGATCGCGTCGGCGGGATCGAGCCGGGGAAGTTTGCTGATTTGATCGCGGTCAGCGGAGACCCGATCGCCGACATCACCGAGCTCGAGCGCGTGCGCTTCGTCATGAAGGGCGGCCAGGTCGTGAGGAATGATCCCGCCGCGCATTGAAGCGGCGGCCGACCGGCCGCGTCCGGCCTAGAGGCTCCTGCCGTCGACCTTGCGCACCTTGAACTGCTCAGCCTCGACCCCGTCCAGGCAGCGCACGTTGATGGCGGCCATGGATTCGCCGCTCGTGGGGTTCTTGCCGAGCGCGAACGACTGGACTCCACAGGCCGTGCAGAACTTGTGCTCGATCATGTGCCGGTTGAACTCGTAGGTCTGCAGATCCTTCTCACCCTGGAGCAGCTTGAACTGGCTCGCTGGCGTGAATGCGAGCAGGAAGCCGAGCTTGCCGCACCGGGAGCAGTTGCACGAGATGAGCTCGCCGATATCCAACTGCACCTCGTAGCGCACCTTACCGCACTGACAGCCGCCCGTGTATGACTGGATCATGATTTCCAACCGTTTTGAGGGACTTGGATGCAGTATGCCGAAAGCATCCGGCCCGATCCACAGGCTGTTGTAGACGCCCCCGGATTGGCTGGTCGATGATTCTGCGTTAGCATCCGATGTCCGAATTGGTATTGGGAGGGCGCCGAGGTGACCAAGCCGTCACGGGATTTTGCCTTGGAGGTGTATTTCTCGCGCTGGGAGTTCAAGGCGAAATACCACCTTACCGCCTCCGACGCGCAGTCCCTGAGCCTCAACGACCTGCTGGCGCTCGCCTCCGCCGAGGACCGCCGGCAGTTCGACACGCTATGGCTCGGATACACGGAGACCTGGGGCTCTCCCGCGCTCCGAGCTGCGATCGCCGGCACCTTCGATGCCATCACCGCAGAAGAGGTTCTGACATTCGCCGGCGCCCAGGAAGCGGTGTATGTCGCCATGAGCGTCCTTCTCTCGGCCGGCGATCATGCCATCGTCCTGACGCCGAACTACCAGTCTGCGGAGACGGTTCCCCTGTCGATCTGCGCCACAAGCGGCGTGGCCCTGGATGCCGCCAACGGCTGGTCGCTCGATCTCGGGGCGCTGCGCAAGGCGATCCGCCCCAACACGAAACTGATTTCGATCAACTTTCCGAACAACCCGACCGGGCGGATCCTGCCCGCCGAGCAGTTCGGTGCGCTGGTGAGCCTGTGCCGTGAGCACAATCTGTGGCTCTTCAGTGACGAGGTCTATCGCCTGATCGAGCGGCGTCCAGAGTTGCGGTTGCCGCAAGCCGCCGACGCGTACGAGAAAGGCATTTCACTCAACGTCATGTCGAAAGCCTATGGGCTCCCCGGGCTGCGGATCGGCTGGCTCGGCTGCGCAGACCGGGACTTTCTGCAACGCTGCGAGCGCTTCAAGCACTATCTCTCCATCTGCAATTCGGCTCCGTCGGAGGTGCTGGCGCGCATCGCCCTCGGGGCGCGCGAGCGGATCCTCGAGCGCAATCGCGCCCTCGTGGCGGGCAACCTGGCGAAGCTCGAGCAGTTTTTCGGTGACTATCCGGACCTTTTCGAGTGGACCGTGCCCGACGGCGGGTGCGTCGGATTTCCCCGCTACAAGGGCTCCGAAGGCGTCGAGGTGTTTGCGCAGCGCCTGGTGGAGGAGACTGGCGTCCTGCTGCTGCCTGCGAGCATCTATCGGTCGGAGCTGACGCCGGTTCCGCAGGACCGGTTCCGAATAGGCTACGGGCGCAGCAATGTCGGTATGGGTATCGAGGTATTGCGGGCGTGGCTGCAAGGGCGGCCGGTCGGGGGTGGGGAGTCGTCGAAACGCTGCGAACGCCGGGAGGAATCCCTTGCGGAGCTCGATCGAGGTCATTGACGCTGCGGCGCTTCATCCTCTCCTGGACCGGAGGGCCGTGCTCGAGGTCGTGCGGGCGGCGCTGATCGCCCATGCGCGAGGCCAGGTGCAGTCGCCGCTGCCCGGTCAGCTGCTGTTCCCGCAGGCGCACGGGGACTGCCACATCAAATTCTGTGCAGCCACGGGAGCGGCCCGGTTCATCGTCAAAGTGGCCACCGGGTTCTACGAGAACCCCCGACGGGGGCTGCCCGTGAATAACGGGCTGGTCGCGATTTTCGACGCTGCCACCGGCGCGCCGAGCGTGATATTCGCGGAGGAAGGCTGGCTGACCGCATGGCGCACTGCGGCTGCCACGGCGCTCGCTGCGCAGGCGCTGGCGCCGCCCGCAATCAGCGCCATCGGGCTCATCGGGACCGGCTTGCAGGCGAGCCTGGCCACCGAGTGGTTGCCGGAGACGCTGGGTGCGCATGAGCTCATCGTCCATGGGCGCAACCCGGATAAGGCCGAGCAGTTGGCGGCGCGGGTGAGGAGTAGAGGAGGGCAGGCCCGCCGCGCGCGCGATGTTGCCGAAGTGCTCGCGGCCGCCAACGTGGTTGTCACGGCGACGTGTTCGGAGCGGCCGTTGTTTTCGGTGCAGCAGGTGTCGCGCGGCACTCATCTCGTTGCTCTCGGCGCCGACGGCCCCGGTAAGCAAGAGCTTCCGCACGGCCTCTTTGCTCAGGCATCGGTGGTTGCGACGGACGACCACGAGCAGTGTCTGCGGTTCGGCGAGCTCGGGACCGCGGTCCGTGAGGGTGCGTACCCTGAAGATCGCGCCGTTCTGCTGGGTCACCTGCTGTCCGGTGAGGTGAGAGTGGGGCGCGGTGATCAGGACATTACGATCGCCGACCTGACGGGCATTGCGGCCGAGGATCTTGCGATCGCGGAGCTCTTCGCGCGGCGCCTCCAGTGTTGAGCGATACCGGCGTGCACATATCCAACATCGATTTCGGCGTGATGGCGGACTGGACGCTGACCGCCGAGGTCATTCCTGGCTCGACGCACCCACCGCCACCCATGCCAGATCGGCGTTTGACACGGACTCCAGCTTGAAGGAGCGCGCGGCGGCTGTCATGCGCGTCAGCGCCTGCGCGAGCGGCATTGGCGGCTTGGTATCGCCCTTCTTGATCTTGTGGAAGCGCACGGGGTTGATGCGCGCGACCACGTAGTTGCGCAGGTACGGCGACTTGAAGCCCTTCTGTTGCAGCGCGGCGATGATCTTCTTCACCTGCGCGTCGATTTCGAGCAGCCGAGCGGCGTAGTCCTCTCTCTCTCTGATGCTCGTGGCCAGCGGCCGCTCACTGAAGCGGTCCACTTTTTTCAGCAATGCACTGTAAGCGCCGCCCGCGAACCGCGACGAGCGCTCGTAGACGATGCCGAGCGTCAGCAGGTCGGCGGACTCGAACTCCGCCGCGCGCTGTGATTCGCTGCCGCCTTTCTCCCGCTTCGCGAGGCTGCGCGCCATCCGGATGACCTCCAGGCTCCGATCGCGCAGGTTGTGCGCCTTCTCGGTGTTCAGCGCCAGGATGCGGTAGGCCAGCGCCTCATCCGGCGAGATGAGGGCGGTGATCTGTCTCAGCCCGAGGACTTTCGCGGCTGCCAGCCGGTGGCGGCCGTTCGGTGTCCACAGCCGGCCATCCTCGCCGCGGACCACGATCAGCGGATCGAGAAAGGCCGCCGTCTCGCCGATCTTTTCCGCCAGCCTCTTGGCATGTGTGGGGGAGAGATCGCGCTGGAAGGGTGTCGGCTGCACCGCCGCGAGCGGCAGGCATGCCAGCAGCAATGGCCGTCCGCCCATGGGCTCGCGGTAGGCGCCGATGGGCGCACCGCCCGCATCACGCACCAATGTGGCCAGCTCAGCGACCTCGGGACTGTCGAGGGCCACGGCAATCTCGGCCGCTTCGAGGCCACGGACCTGCGCTCCCGGGGCGAGCTTCCCTCTCGTGCGCTGGGTCTTGTTTGCCGGCCGGCCGCGGCCGGTGGAGGTCTTCTTGCGAGCTGCCATACGTGCTACGGTGCACAATACGCACGTATTGGTCAATCGGCAGCAAGCCGCCCGCGGCTGCGGCCGATCGACTGCAAGTCTATGGTCAATGGGCTGCAAGTCGCCTGCGGCGCTTGCAGCAATCTCTGTCGGACTGGTATGGGCTCGCGGCCCAGGGAGCGGCCCTGGGCCGCTCAATCTTGTTCGGATGTAGAGATGGATACGACCTCCTCATCGCTGCGGGCGCCGGCTGGCAGTCTGCCCGCACAGCGCATCGATTCCCAAGGGCACCCGCACGTTGATTTCCGCGCCGTGTTGGCGCTCGCCCTGCCGCTCATGGCGAACAGTGCGGTCCAGATCATTCTGAATCTCACGGATATGTGGTTCGTGGGGCATATCTCGACCGCGGCGCTGGCGGCGGTAGGTGCCGTGCAGTGGATGATCCTTGCCGTGGTACTCGTGCTTGGGGGTGCCGGAATGGCAGTGCAAACCCTTGCTGCACACGCCCACGGCGCGCGGCGCTACCGGCGTGCTGCCCAGGCTGCTTGGACGGCGCTTTGGTTGACCGTGTGTGTCGTCCCCCTGTTCATTGCGCTCGGCGCGGCAGGCAGGTCGATCCTCACGCCCTTCGGGTTCACTCCGCGCGTCGAGGACCTCGCGCAGGAGTTCTGGTTCCCTAGGGTCGGAGGGGCGTCTTTCGGCGTCGCGGCGTGGGCGATGATCGGTTTCTTCAATGGTATCGGCCGTCCGCGCGTTAGCTTCCTGGTGGCGATTGCGACGGCGATCGCCAACGCAATCTTCAACTATCTGTTCATCTTCCAGTTGGGGTGGGGCGTTGCGGGCTCTGCATGGGCGAGCAATGTGGCGCAGGCGGTGGGATTCGCGATCGCCTTCGCTCTCTTCCTGAGGGTGCCGTTTCGCCAGTCCCACAAATCGCATTTGGCGTGGCGTCCACGCAAGCGCCTCCTCCGGGAGCAGATCCTCCTGGGCCTGCCGATGGGCATGATGCCTGCGGCCGACGTGCTCGGCTTCTCCGTGTTTCAGATGATGGAAGTGCGATATGGCACCGTCGCCGGCGCTGCCACCCAGATGGTCTCCGTGCTGACCTCCATTGCCTACATGCCGGGGATCGGCATTGCCACCGCCGGTACCACGCTCGTCGGCCAGTCGATTGGTGCCGGTGACCGGCACTGGGCCATGCGTCTCGGTACCCGGGTGATCGTACTCGCCGCGCTGGTGATGGGTGGCATCGGCTTTGCACTGGCGGTCGCGGGTCCGTGGATTCTGCCGCTCTTTGCCGGCTCTCACGATCGGGGCGCGGCCGCTGCGGCCGACCTCGGCGTGCAACTCCTCTGGCTCGCCGCGGCGTATCAGTTCTTCGATGGCCTGAATCTCGGCAGCAGCATGTGCCTGCGCGGCGCCGGCGATGTCAGAGTTCCGGTGGCGCTCGTCTTCCCGGTGTGCTGGCTCGTGTTCGTGCCGCTTGCGCACATCATGATCTTCGCGCCCGGCCAGGGTTGGTTTCACTTCCTGCCGCAGCTGGGCTATGGCGCCAAGGGCGGTTGGGCGGCCGTCGTCATCTACGTCGTGCTCCTCGGGATGACGCTGCTCCTGCGGTGGCGTTCGCGCGCCTGGCAGCGAATCAGGCTCTAGAGCGCTCTCAGCCCGTCCTCGGTTTCGATGTGCCATCGCGCCGGGGACGCCGGACGACCCGCACCTTCCCGCTCGCGCCTCCACCGCAGAAGAACCGATCGCCCCCGTCGGATTCGAGGCCGGAAATGCCCGTGCCCGGCGGCATTTCGATCTGCTCCAGGACCTGTCCGGTCTGCGAGTCGACTCGCCGCAGCTCGCTCTCGTCCCCTTCCCACGTCGCATGCCAGAGCTCACCCTGCACCCAGGTCACGCCCGTGACGAAGCGGTTGGATTCGATGGTGCGCAGGATGGCGCCCGTATCGGGATCGATCTGATGGATCCTGCGACTCCGATTCTGTCCGACCCAGAGCGCTCCCTCCGCCCATGCGAGCCCGGAATCTCCACCCCCGCCCGGTGCGGGGATGGTGGCCAGCACGCGGCCGGTCTGCGGGTCGATCTTGTGGATTCGGTCCTCGGCAATCTGAAAGAGGTGCTGGCCGTCAAAGGCCGTTCCCGCATGCGCCGCGACATCGATCGATCGCAGCACCGCTCCGCTCTCGGGGTCGACGGCTTTCAGCTTCTCGCCGTCCGCGACCCAAACATTGCGGCCGTCGTAGGTGACTCCGTTGACGCGGGCGGAGCCCTCGAACGGTCCATACTCTTTGACGATGTCGGCGGTCGATCTGTTCATGATCCGCTCTCTGTGGCACTGTCGTGGTTATCAGACTGACGAGCTGCATCCTAGTCGACCGGCAGAGACGGCAGGAGTAACAAGCTCGTCGCGAATCCCGGCACAGGCGGCACCAGCCAACGGCGCGCCCGCCCGCGCCCGAATGACTGTACTTTGCCTGCCCCGGACAGGGAGTCGAGCGCGCGCTGTACGGTGCGCTGGCTCGTGCGCAGCGCTAAAGCCAGCGCCGAGGTCGACCACGACTCGCCGTCTGCAAGAAAAGCCAGCACGGCAGCATGTCTCTCCTCGAAGGGTCGGGCGAGCACGACGACCTCGCGCGCGCCGAGCGGCGCAAGTGCGAACCCCCGCTGCGTCGCATTGATCTCGGCCAGCGGCCGCAGCACTGCCCGCAGCCGCGCCATCTCAACCCGTAGTCTGGCGCGATGCGACTCGTCAGCCATCTTCAGTCGGAACGCGCGAGCGACCAGCATGTCCCTGGGCACGTCAGCCGGCCAGGCCTCACCCAGTGCGCGGGCGAGAGTAAACAACACCGGGCGAGTTGCAAGTGAGATGACCTTGCGCTCATCGCGGACCGCGTGACGGCACGCATCGACGATGAACATCCTGGAGGCGAGCAGCGCCTCGACTTCCGCGAGGAGCAGGGTCCGCTCCTGGCCGCCCTCGCGCAGTCGCGCCACGGGCGCGCTCAACAGGGCAAATGCGCCCTCGACCTCGGCTGCCAGAGCCGGGATACCGGCCTCGCGCGCAGCATCCGCTGCGCGGGTGAGCGCGGTGCGAGCAGGCTCCGCTCTGATCCGCCGCATGGCGATGCCGGCAAGGAGCAACTCATGCGCGGTCCTCGATGCCGGGGGAAGTGGCCCCGCGTCGATGCGGGCGAGGAGGCTCTCGGTTTCATCGAGCCTGCCGGCGAGGAGAAGATGTCGCGCCTGCAGGTACCGCGCGAGAGCGGCATTGACCTTGTCGCCATGCGCTTCGAGTGTTGCTCCCGCCTGCGGCAGCGCCTTCGCGGCCCAGCCCAGGTCGCGTGAAGCCAGGGCGACCTCCGCCTCGGCGAGCACGCATCTCGCGCGGGCCACGGCTTCCCTGGGGCCAAAAGCCCGTGTGGCGCTTCGTAGGAGAGCCCTTGCCTTCCCGTGCTCGCCGAGCTGCGCCATCGCGATGCCCCTGAGCGCCAGCGCCGGCGCGTCGTCACGCAGCGCGACCCGCTTCAATGCGCCCAGGGGGTCCCCCGCTGCGAGCGCACGTGCGGCAGCCGTGATCAGCGAGTCCACCGGAATCCCGCCACCTTTGTAACTCTCGGATCGAAGGGGCTCTCGCTAGCATTGTCTCACGACTCGCCATCCACCCCCCGGAGACCCTCATGACGATCCAACCCAGGCACCTGACCGGCACGCGCGAGCAGTGGCTCGCAGGGCGTCTCGAGCTGCTCGAAGCGGAGAAGGAGCTGACGCGGCTGAGCGATGAGCTCGCGCAGCAACGCCAGGCGTTGCCCTGGGTGCGCATCGACAAGGACTATCGGTTCGAGACCGACGAGGGAAGCGCCGCGCTCATGGATCTCTTCAAGGGGCGCTCGCAGCTCCTCGTCTACCATCTGATGTTCGGACCCGACTATTCGGCCGCGTGTCCCTCCTGCTCGATGATCGCGGACGGATTCAACGGGTTCGTCGTCCATCTCGGGAACCACGACGTGACGCTTTGCGCAGTATCGCGGGCGCCGCTCGCGAAGCTGCAGGCTTACAAGCACCGGATGGGTTGGACTTTCCCCTGGGCGTCCTCCTCCGGCAGCGATTTCAACTTCGATTTCAACATCGCCATCACTGAGGAGCAGCAACGGGCGGGCGATACGGAATACAACTATCGGCGGTCCGCGCATCCGCTCGATGCGGCATCGGTCCCTGCCCCGGTGGCCCAATTCGCCGCCACCTGCGGCACGGATTCGGATACCTACAGGCGCGACCGGCCCGGCATGAGTGCATTCGTGCTGGAAGACGGGGCCGTCTATCACACGTACTCGACCTATGCGCGCGGGCTGGATGCCCTCTGGGGCGCTTACCAGTGGCTCGATCGCGCTCCGCGGGGACGCAACGAGAAAGGACCCTGGTGGAAACGCCGTGACGAGTACGGTGCGCGCTGAGACTGCTGCCGGCTTTACGGACCCTTGCGCCGTGGACCGCCGGGTGGTTTGGTCGCCTGGTTGTAGGGGTCGTAGCCGCCGCCCCGGTTGCGGTCATCCTGAATGCGCAGCTCCTCGTCCTCTTTGTCCTCGACCCTGAGGTTCGGCATCTCCAGTTTCCGCAGCAGCCGGGAGGTGGTCCCGATGGCGTTTCGCCCGGTTTCCTTCAGCCAGTCCCAGACGGCATTGCCGCGATCGTCGTGGCGAACGCGGCCGGAAGGGATTGGGTCATGCGGGTCGGAGGGGCGGGACGACGGGGAAGCAGCGCCTGAGCGGGTATCCTGAGGAGGCGCCTTGACGGATCCAGCCGCTGATTGACTCGGCAGCGTGGATTTCGATTTAGACCGTTGCGGGGGCTCCATAATGCGTCCACCCGACGCCATGACACGCCTATACGGACTATAGCGGAGTTCCCGCAGGCGCACCACCCACCATAATACGATACAGCTCTTCCAGGGGAGGTTGCATGATGGGTCGCTCGGCATACGCGTCTCTGCCAGCCGTTCTGCTCGCGCTTACTTCCCTACCGGTTTCGGCGGCCGCAGGGCCGATCGGGCTCACCGACTACCGCATGTTGGTGGGCATTGCATCACCGCAATTCTCGCCCGATGGCAGGCAGATCGCCTTCCTGACCGTGCGATCGGACTTCGTCCGCGATCGCTACGAGGCGACCTTGCGCGTGATTCCGGCTGCCGGCGGTGAGTCGCGCGCGGTCGTCGTGGACATTCCGGATCTGGAAGAGCCCAGGTGGTCGCCCGACGGGCGCTCGCTGGCATTCCTCGGTTCCGTGGAGAACGGAAAAAAGCAGATCTACACGGTACCCGCGGCCGGCGGAACGCCGACGGCGCTCAGTGACGCGCCGAACGGTGTAGAGCAGTTCGCGTGGAGCCCGAATGGCGACACGATGGCCTACGTTACGCCTGACGATTCTCCCGTCAGCGACCGGGATCGCCGTACGCATCAGGATCTCTTCATCATCCAGCACGACGACTACCTCGTAGATAAGCCGGCCGTCCCCTCGCATATCTGGCTGCTTTCGGTGAAGACGGGCAGGGCCCGTCAACTGACGCGCGGCTCGACGAGCGTGCTCGAGGCTGCGCCGCCCTTCGGCGGGCGGCCCTCTGCGCCATCATGGTCGGCTGACGGCCGCTGGATCGTGTACACACGGCAGGCAGATGCCGATGACGCCGACTCGGACAGGACCACTGCCGTAGCGGTGAATGTTGCGAGCGGCGAGGAAGGTGCACTCAGCACTCGGGACAGCTACGAATATGACCCGCGCTTCGCTCCCAAAGGTGGGGAAGTTGCCTACCTGTACCTGCACGGGCCCGGCGCCGTGAGCGACGTCGATCTGTTTGTTGGTGCGCCCGACGGCGGTGCCGTTCGGGACGTGAGTGCCGGGCTGGATCGGAATCTCCTCCCGGACTTTGCCTGGCTGCCGGACGGCGGCGGCGTAGTTGTGATGGCCGACGATCACATCGGCAGCAAGCTCTACCTGCAGCCTCTGCACGGTCGGGGGCACGCGCTGAATCTCGGTGCTCTCAATCCTCTCGATCTCGCTTCCTCTGCCGACGGCGCGCTGGCGGTGATCGCAGACAGCGCTTCGCAGGCTCCCGAGCTGTACCTGCTGCGCACGACCGATAGCGCACCGCAGCAGCTCACGCACTTCAACAGCCGCTTTGCAGCTTTCACGTATCCCAACAGCACCGAGGTGCAATGGCGTGCCTCGGATGGCCAACCTGACGATGGTATCTTGACCTATCCCGACGGTTATCATCCGAGCAAGCGCTACCCGCTGATCGTCTTCAGCCACGGGGGTCCGGAGGCTGCATCGACAGCGGACTTCGACAGCGGAGAGATCGGGCCCCTGCGCGATCTGTTCGCGGCTCGGGGGTATCTGGTCTTCGAGCCCAACTACCGCGGCAGTGACAATCTCGGCAATGCCCATGAGCATGCCATTTACCGCGATCCCGGATCAGGCCCCGACAACGACGTCATCTCCGGCATCAAGATGCTGGAGGCGAAGGGTATCGTCGATACCGCGAGGATCGCCGCCGTGGGCCACTCCTACGGGGGCTACATGACGGCCTGGCTGATTTCGCATGAGCACTTCTGGCGCTGTGCGGTGGTGGCGGACGGCGCGTTCGATTGGACGCAGGAATACGAGCTGTCTGGCGCCGGCAACCTGGCCTGGACCCGCGACTCGCTCGGCGGCACTCCGTGGGACAAGGCGAGTGCCGAGCTGTATCGCACCGGCTCGCCGATCACCTACGCCGGCGACATCACCACGCCCACGTTGATCGTTTCCGGCACCGACGATGTCACCGTTCCCATCACCGAATCCTTCGCGCTCTACCATGCGCTGAGCAGCCGGCACGTCCCCGTGACCTTCATCGGGATCCCGGGCGCCCACCATTCACCCCAGGACCCGGTGCATCGGGAGTTGTATTATCGTGCAGTCGATCAATGGGTGGCGGCCCGCCTCGGCCACGATGCGGGCGGAGCCGATTAGCCGCTGAGCAGAAAGGACCCCGTATGCGTGTCTCGAGCGTCGAAGTGACTCCGGTGAGCGCGCACGGTCCGGCGGCGTGGGCATGCCTGGAGCGCTATTTCGAAGAGCTCGCCGCCCGCTTCCCGGAGGGATTCGACTGGGGCAGCGACGGTGGGGTGGAGCTGGACGACTACCTGCCGCCGGCCGGCGTCTTCCTGGTGGCCCAAATCCTCGGTGAGCCCGCCGGCTGTGGCGCGCTGCGCACCTTCTCGCCGGGAGTCGGCGAGATCAAGCGCATGTGGGTGTCGCCGGAGGTTCGCGGTCTGGGTGTGGGCCGCAGGCTCCTGGAAGAGCTGGAGTGCGCGGCGCGGGTGCGCAGTCTGCACGCGGTGCGTCTGGATACTCACGCCGCCCTCGCGCAGGCGCTGCAGCTCTATCGCAGCTCAGGCTACCGGGAGATCCCGCGGTTCAACGACAATCCGTACGCGCACCACTGGTTCGAGAAGACCCTCGACTGAAGGGCTGCTACCAGTATTGCAGCGGCATCGCCCGGTAGGACGCCGGGAAGAACTGCTTCAGGCTCTGTAGCTTCGGTACGTCGTTGACTTCGATGTACTCCATGTGCGGGTTCTTGATCATGAAGTCCTGCTGACTGAGATCGACCGGGTTGAAGAGAGGCATCGGATCGATGCGAGTCACGATCTTCTTCGGGAAGACCTTGGACTGATCGAGCTGCGCGACGTAGGCCTGCGCGATGCGGCGCTGGTCGTCGTTCAGGTAAAAGATGTCGGAGCGATACCCGCTGCCGACGTCGGGGCCCTGACGATTGAGCTGCGTGGGATCATGCATGGAAAAGAAGATCTGCAGCAGCCGGCCATAGCTGAGCACCTTGGGGTCGAAGGTGATCTGCACCGACTCCGCGCCGCCGTCCTCGTCATTGCGTCCGCCGGTGAAACCTGCGACCACGCGCTTGATTCCCTTGACGTGCTCGAAGAGCCCTTGCGTTCCCCAGTAGCACCCGCCCGCGAGCACGGCCTTCTCGGAAGAGGCCGGGGCATGGGAATCATCCACCGCGGGAGGCGGAGCCATCGTCGGCGGCGTCTCCTGCGCCCAGGCGGCACACGATCCGAGCATCAGAATGCCAACGGCCAGCGAGCGGTTCATTGCAGGCTCCTCGGGATCGGGGTCCATGGCTGAGATCCCGATTCTGCCGCACCACCCAGCCCCGGAACAGGGCCATTATCCCGCGCCAGGGCCTGTAGGAAGACGGGAGAGACCGTCCGGCGCAAAAATGGACCAGCTCCGGTGAGAGGGCGGCCGTTCGGCAGTTGTCTTGCCGGCAGGACAGCGCGGGCGTTACTGTATACCGATGGCGGCCGTACTCCTTTGGCTCATCCTCCTCGTCCTCTGCTGGCCGCTGGCCCTGCTGGCGCTGGTCCTCTGGCCACTCGTCTGGCTTCTGACGCTGCCCTTTCGTGTTCTCGGAATCGCCGTCGAGGGCGTATTCGGCCTGCTGCGGGCGCTGATCCTGCTGCCGGCGAGGGTTCTCGGCGGCAGGCTGTAGCGCCCGGCCTGGTGCGGGGCGCGCGATTTTTCCTCAGTCGCCCCGGCGCGTCTCGAGGTTGGCGAGCGTCCCGTCTTCCGCGACTTCGAGCGTGAATTCGATCGGCTGGCAACAGACCTGACAGTCTTCGATGTAGCTCGTGGACCCGGAGCTGAGATCGATCACCGTATCGAAGGTCTCGCCGCAATACGGGCACTGCACCGGCTGCGACTGTACGCTCTCGGGGTCGCCGCTCCCGGCCGCGGCATCCCCGGGCTCGATGACCGGCTCGAGGCCGTACCGCTCGTCCACATCCGGCGGAATCTCCTTGCGCGGCACTGCGGTGCTACTCACCCACTCTCGGCGAGCGCGCGGCGACGGGCAGTGCCTCGCCGTTGATCTCGTCGCTGGAAGCGGCCACGCGCGTCCTCGCTGAATTCAACATCATGGCAGCCGCATACAGCACCACGCACACGACCAGCCAGCGCAACCAGTTCAGCGGTAGAGCCTTGATCAGGTAGGCGGCGATGAGCACCGCCGGCGGCCCCCCGATGGCAAATCCCAGCGCTACCGGCGAGCTGTAACGCCGGGTACGGACGAACCGTATGCCACCGATCGGCATCAGGAAGGCGCACGAGCCCATCATGATGGGGAATGCCGCCCGCGGATTGAGTCCAAGTAGGCTCAACATGATCAAGCACGGGGCGTACAGCCCTATCCCGAGCGTCATCAGCGCCCCGAGCACGAGGTTGCCGACCACGGCTACCAGGAATTGGGTGCCGGACAAGGCAGTCGCGGCGCCGCCAACCGGCATCCAATTCATGTTGGATGCAATAAACAGAGCGGCAGCGATGGCGAGCGCGGTCCCCATACCTACCTGAATGGCGCGTCTCGGCATGTGGGCGACTATGCCCGCACCGAGCCATGCACCGACTATGGACGCCGCGATCATCGCGATGAGCAGGCGCGGGTCGACGACGATCGCCGCGATGAAGATGAGTGCCTCGGTTAGAACCGGCAGGGCGTGGCCGACGTTGAGCGTGCCGGGGATGTCCTCGTCCGCAATGCGGCGGGTGAACTTCAGCGCTGCAGTCGTCGGAGCGAAGTTGCCGATTCCGAGCGTATCGAAGAAGTTGGTGACGAAGCCAACGGCCAGGTCAAACGCACGGGGATTACCGCCCGATGCCGATCCGGCAGCGACCGGGCCGGCAGTCGAAGGTGCGGCAGTACCCTTGGCGTCGCCGCCCGGCGGTCCTTCGGCGGCAGCGAGCCGCTGCTCGAGCTGAGGCCAGCGCCAGACGAACCAGAGCGTCATCGCTGCGAGGAGGCCGAGCACCGCGCGCGTGATGCTGCTCACCGCAGGGGTGAGGTACCAGATGATTCCGATGATCGCGACACCAAGCGCGCCGAGCAGCGCACGCAGCCCGCGGCTCATGCCACCCTCTTCATCGCCAATGAGCCCTCATCCGCGCCTCAGGGACATTCACCTCCCATGCTACACCGTATACCATTGAGGGAACGGTGCAAATCACTCGCAAGGGTCCGCTATGCCATCCCAGAATTCCTCGCCAGGCTGCACGTGGTCCGGCGTATTGCCGGCCGTAACCACCCAGTTCGACGCCAGTCTCGAGGTCGACCTGCCCGCCACGCGTGCGGTGCAGTCCGCTCTGGTGGAGGAGGGCGTGCATGGCCTGGTGGTGCTGGGGACGTGCGGGGAGAACAATTCCCTGACTGCCGAGGAGAAGCGCTCGGTGCTGCGCGCCGCAGTCGAGGCGGTCAAGGGCCGCGTGCCGATCATCGTCGGCGTTTCGGAGCTGACGACCGCGGCGGCAGTGGCATTTGCCAGGGATGCCGAGGCGATCGGGGCGACCGCTCTCATGGTGTTGCCGGCAATGGTGTACGTGCCGGCCGCGCACGAGCTGGAATTCCACTTCCGCTCCGTCGCCGAAGTCACGCGCTTGCCCATCATGCTCTACAACAATCCGCCGGCCTACCGGGTGAGCATCGAAACCGAGACTCTCGTCCGCCTGTCGGATGTCCCCAACATCGTCGCGGTGAAGGAATCCGCGCCGGATCCGCGTCGCTTCACGGATGTGGTCAACGCTTGCGGAGAGCGCTTCGCGCTGTTCGCGGGTCTCGATGATGTGATGTTCGAAGGCATCACACTGGGTGCGCGCGGCTGGGTCTCCGGGCTCACCAACGCCTTTCCGCGCGAGTCCCTGGCGCTCTACGAGGCGCTCCAGGGCGGCGATCTCGCCCGCGCCCGCAAGATCTACCGTTGGTTCATGCCGCTGCTGCACCTCGACGCCGAACACGACCTGGTGCAGTCGATCAAGCTCGCCGAGCAGATCATGGGCCGCGGCAGCGAGAGGGTGAGACCGCCGCGGCTGCCGCTTACCGGAGCGCGACGGGAAGAGGTGACGCGTCTGGTCGAGCGCGCGGCCGCGACACGCGATCAGGCTGCCTGACGCCGGCTGCCTTTCGCCGGCGTTGCGCGCTTGCACGCAGGCTCAGCCGCAACGAGCGGCACGCCATCTGCTTGCTCCGAGGTCGTTTCGTTGGGCGCACCTGGACGAGGAGGCATGTATGGCAACGTTGAGCGGCCTGAAAGTGGCCATCCTGGCAGCGGAAGGCTTCGAGCAATCCGAGCTCATCGAGCCGCGCAAGGCGCTCGAGGATGCGGGCGCGGAGACCCGTGTGATATCGCCTGCCAAGGGCGAGGTGCAGGGATGGAAGCACTTCGACAAAGGCGAGTCCGTCACGGTCGATGTGCCGTTGGAGCAGGCTGACGCCGCGGACTATGACGCGCTGTTGCTGCCGGGCGGTGTCGCCAACCCGGACCAGCTCCGCGCGATGCCGAAAGCCGTGCAGTTCGTGCGCTCCTTCTTCGAGACGGGCAAGCCCGTGGCTGCGATCTGCCACGGTCCCTGGACCTTGATCGATGCCGGGGTAGTGCGCGGCCGCACGCTGACCTCCTGGCCCTCGCTCAAGACGGATCTCGTCAACGCGGGGGCCCTGTGGGTCGATCAGGAGGTCTGTGTCGATCACGGGCTGATCTCCAGCCGCAAGCCGGCCGACATCCCGGCCTTCAACCAGAGAATGATCGAGGAGTTCGCCGGTGAGCGGCAGTCGGGCCGATCTGCTGCTTCGCGGGCATCGCCGGGCGCATCGCCGCGATCGCACTGACCGCAGGTCGCTCAGGGGAGGCTCGGCCGCGGCGATGGGGCCGCGTGAGCGGCGCCGGGCGCGTGTTATGATCGAGCTTGCGTTGCAGGTCGCGGCGGACGGGTCGCGGCGCAGCGCCAGCCCGATAGGGATCTCATGGTCACACTCCGCCCGCGACACTCAAGCAGGTGATCGAGCCCGGCGTCGAGATCTATCGCTCGTTCCGGCGCCGCGACTGCGAGGATCGCGCCTTCATGCTCGGAGCCGTGGGCATCACCAGTGCGATCGCAGCGCACAGCGGGCAGTTTACACTGGAAGTCACCGAGGCCGATGCGCATCGGGCGCTCGATCAGCTGCACGAGTACGAGGCCGAGAATCAGCCTACGCAGCCGGCACCGCCTCCGCCGCCACTGCATCGCAATGCCTGGGCGGGATGTGTGGGTTATGCCGTATGCCTGCTCGGCGTTGCCTACGCCATCTCCAATGGCCTCGTCCGCCTGGACGCGTTCCACATCGGGGAGCTGGATGCCGCCCGCGTGCAGAGCGGACAGTGGTGGCGCGCATGGACTGCGCTCACATTGCATTTGAGTGGCCCTCATCTTGCCGCCAACCTGGGCGCGGGCGTCTGGTTCGGCTACCTCGCGGGGCGTCAGCTCGGCGTCGGCACGGCGTGGCTGCTCATCGTGTTGGGCGGGGGCATGGCCAACCTGTTGGAAGGCCTATTTGGTCCACCGTGGCATCAGTCGGTGGGCGCGTCCACTGCCGTATTCACCGCGCTGGGTGTGATGTCGGCCTATACCTGGCACGAGCGTCTGCGGCTGCGGCAGAGATGGGTCCAGCGCTGGGGCCCGCTGGTGGCTGGGATCATTCTCCTCGGCTGGCTCGGCACGGCCGGCAAGGAGACCGACGTCATGGCTCACATTCTCGGCTTCGGATTCGGCGTGCTGCTGGGCGCAACGGCGGCGCTGTCGGCCGTGAGTCGCCGCCTGCATGACCTCCGCCAGTGGCCGGCCGGGCTGGCGGCCATCACGATCGTGGCGGCCGCCTGGGGTCTCGCCCTAACGAGCTGAGCCACTCCTGCGCATATCCTCGCCGGATCTCTCGGCCGGGTAGGGCCTGCGCATCAGGCCGCGCCATACGATACGGTTGAATCCGACGGCATCCACTTTGTCTTCCGACGAGAAATCCAGGCCCTGCGTCGCGCTCGCCCAGTAGGCGGCGGAATGCGTCGAGCGAAGGGCTTTGGCGCAACTCCCTGCAGCGGCACCGAGCGGCAGCTTCGTCCCGGTCAGGAGGCACGACGGCGCCGCCGTAAAGCTCCAATCCCTCTGCCGCATATCGAATATATCCGTCATGGGCCGCTCGTTGGCATCGAAGATGCTGAGATGGTCGATGCCGAGGATGTCTTCGATGGTCCGGAGCACGTTGACGGTCGTGAAATATTCGCTCACCACAGCGTGTTGCTTCACGTATGGCCCGATGACATAAGCGGTGCTGCGGTGCGCATCCACGTGGTCGGGCCCATCCTGGGCGTCATCCTCCAGAATGAAAACGAGCGTGTTGCTGCGATAGGGACTGTGGGCCACCGCCTGGACCAGGAGCCCCACGGCGTAGTCGTTGTCGGCCTGCTGCAGCTCCGGCGTGTTCACGCCGTCCAGCGCATAACCGAAATCCCCCATGTGATCGCCCGGGAGCCAGAGCAGGGACAGCTGCGGCAGATTCCCGTGCCGGATGAAGCCGGTGAATTCGCGCTGCCACTCCCGCTCGCGAAAGAAATCCGGAAAAGCAGGCTGGAAGCTCCTGTAGTACGGGTCGCTGATGCTCAGCAGATCCTGGTATGCCGGATACATGACGCGCAAATGATCGGCATGGGGATCGAGATCCAGCGGGATGTTGTGTGGATCATGGGGGTCGTAGCGCGTGGTATCGCCTTCCATGCCGTAATTGCGCACCGAGCGCCCGGCGCGCAGCGCGGCGCTCCAGATGTAACCCTGCTGTGAGAGGCCGCCCGGGCCGTCGATTCCCGCAACGTCGTTGCCGCCGGGCAGGAGGTCCGGATCGTTCGGAGTCCCGGGGTTGGCCTTGCGGCGCTCGGCCAGCGTCGCATACGCAACGTTCACGCCGCGGTTCAGGCCCTGCGTATCGGCGGTGACGCCGCGGAGCGCATAGGCAGGGGGCACGGTCTTCACGCCCTGGTCGCTCTCGCGCGCCGCGGTGCTCCAGGGCCAACCCTCGCTGCTCACCTCACCGGAAACGTAGAAGTTATCCAGGTCGACGAATCCGCGGGCCAGCGCGTGAAAGTTGGGTGTGTTTCCGGCGCCGAATTCGGTGATCGCAGGATCGCCATTGCCCTCGCCGAGGTCGCCCAGGACCTGATCATAGGTGCGGTTCTCCTTGATGATGTAGATCACGTGCTTGATCCTGCTGCGCAGGGCCGACATGACCTCGACGTCATGGGGCGCCGCGGCCACGTTGAAATTGTCGTTGGCAAGGACCTGCTGGGTCAGGGTCGCGAGCTCGCTGTCGGATGGAAGCGGGAACGTCAGGAACCCGGCCTTCGAGAGCTGCAGCACGTAGGCGTTGCTTGCCAGCGCCTGCACCGGATGACCGCGGTGATTGCGATTCGCAGAGTTCGGGCCCGGGTTGCTGCGGGTGTTGACGACGTAGAGGCGCTGCTGCAGGCGGCCGGCCACCACCGCCTCGGGATACCATCCCGTCGGGATCAGGCCCGTAACCACCGGCCTCCCTCTGTCGAGCGCAACGACGGCTACGGCGTTCATGCCGCCATTCGTCACATATAGATGCCTGCCATCCGGTGACAACGCGAGGCTGTTGGGCGCCACGCCGCGGTATGCATAGTGCGAGGGCACCATGCCGGGCGGCGCGATGCTGGGGATCCGGCCGGTCACGCGATTGGTGTCGGTATCGATCACGGCGACCGCATCGCTGTTGTCGCAGGCCACGTAGAGGTGTCTCTCGTCTGCATCCAACAGCATCTTCACCGGGTTCCCCTGCAGGCTGATGCGCTTGACGACCCGCGGCCGCGCCCCCCTCGAGATGTCGACGACGTCTACTTCGCGATCGCGCTGGCTGCCGATATAGGCCGTCGAGTCGCCCTTGATGATCACCCAGAACGGATTCTCGCCGCCCGCGACCCCGTGGTGCCCGCCGGACTTTCCGGGCCGAAGGTCGAGCTCCGACCTCACGCTGTGGCTGGCTAGATCGATGAGCGAGATCGAGTCGTTGAAGTAGTTGGCGGCTATGAGCTGCCTGCCATCCGCGCTCACCCCGAGACCGGCCACTGCCGGACCGATGCCCATGCCGTTGCCGGCCCTGTGCCGGAGCTTGATGGGCTGATAGGCCTCCGCCCACCGGGCGCCCTCGAGCGTGTAGGCGTGCACATCGTCGTCACCGCCCCCCGATACATAGAACTGTCTGCCATCGGGCGCGAACGCGAGGCCGGCAAAGGTATTCGGCACCTCTATCACCTGCTCTTCGCGAGCGTGGGCAGTGCTCACGTCATATACGAACACGTACTCATTCGAGTCCGGCTGCGACTTCTTGCCGGCAGCCGTGTAGAGCAGATTGAAGCCGCTGGTGAGAATGAGCAGAGTGCGCCCGTCCGGACTCAGCGCCTCGGTGATCGCCTGGCCGGCGGTATACTTCGGGAAGTCCTTCAGGTGCGGGTTGAGTCGGGTGAAGTCGGCTCCCGGCGCCGCCAGTGGCGTCACGAACTGTCCGGTCGGAAGCTCGCTCCGGTCCTCATCATGGGCGGAATCGGGGCCGGCGGCGCCGATGGCAGGAAACAGCCCCGATGCGAGGATTGCGGCCAACACGAAGAAGCGGCTCGTCATGGCAGTAGGCTCTCTTTTGCGTGCGGATCAGAAGCGGCCGCGCCTCATGGTTGCGTGACTCGAGGACGATGGCCCGGTGTCGGCCCGAGCCGGACGATGCGGTCGCCGCGGAAGCTGCTCGCCCAATAGTCCGGACCGTATTGCAGGGCGGTCGAAGCCGCCGCGAACGTGGATGTAGGCGCTACGCTCCAACGAGACCGGACCGCGCGCACCCGGGGATCGACCGTAACGATCATCGAGCCGACGCTGCACTCAGCGGTACCCGAGCAATTGATGATGTCCCTGGCGCTGCCGACCTGCCCCGCGATCAACAGTCTGCCGTCCGGCAGCCAATGGAGGTTGTCCGGATGGAGGCTGCCGAGTTTGATGCTGCCCGGGGCTGCGCTATTTCGCAGCGAAAGCACGCGCAGAGTTCCATCGTTCCAGTCATTCACATAGAGGGTCGTGCCGTCAGCCGACGCAGCCACTCCGTTGTCGCCCCCGAACCCGCTGCCTGCGACCCGGACCCAACCGTCGTGCCGTGTCCAGCTGTCGACGTAACCTGCAGGCCTGCCCGCCAGCAAGGCCGCCTGGCCTTGGGCTCCGACGGTGCCGAAGCTCGTCACCGCCAAGCCGTCGGGCAACGCGGCAACTGCATTGGCCGACATGCCGGCAGGAAGAAGCACACACCCTTTCCAGCTCAGTCGCGGGCCGTTCGCGCTGGCGTGAATATCGAATACCTCGATCGATTCCCGACCTCCGTGGTTCACCGCGAAAAGCTCCGTTGCGCCGCTCGGCCGGCGACGTGTATCGAGGCCGTGCGTGATGAGGCCAGCGGCAACGGGTGCGCCCGGGCAGTCTGCGTACTCGGCGGCGGCGTGTCCGGAGAAGTCCGGTATCAGGGCGCGCGCGGTCCGTCGCTCGAGATCAACGAGAAACAGACCTCCGCCAGGCACCGGACCCTTGGCCAACCGGCTGACAATGGCCCATGGCGAGCCGGCCAGCCGCACGAAATCCTCGGGATTCTTCAGCCCGCAGATCTGGTCGCGGGTGCACGGCCCAGCCGCCTCCGCCGGCGACCGGGAAGCGAGTGCGAGAGCCGCGATACACGCAATCGCCACCGCAGCGCGCACCAACAGCTTCGCCGATGAGGTGCTCATGGCGGTAGTCCGTCTCGGATGCCCATCGTAGTTTCAATACGGTCGGCTGCACTTTATGGGATCGCTTGCCCGCCAGAAAGACGGGCGTGCCTCACGGGAAGGGCGACCCGTCGCAATCGACGCATGGCTCTCGCCAAGTGCGTTCAAGGACTGGCGGGGTCTCCATCACCAGAACCCGAGCCTCGCCCAGGGAATGGGCCACATGCGGATGATTTACACGTGCCGAGGCTCGAATCAGCTAATGTGCTGCCTTGTGTGATGTGACATGTCATGTAGCGGAGGAGCGATGACGCGACACGATTTGTACCGGATGACTCTGCTGGCTTTGCTCTGTCTGCCGGCAATTCCGGTGCAGGCAGCCCTGACTCCGGAGCAGGCCGCACAAAATCAGCCGGTCACGCCCTTCAGGATCATAGGCGACATCTACTACGTCGGCGCGTCGGACGTCTCTTCCTACCTCATCCATACCTCCGGTGGCCTCATACTGCTCGACGGGGGATTCGCCGAGACCGCGCCCCAGATAAAGAGCAACATCGTGAAGTTGGGCTTCAAGATGTCCGACGTGAAGATACTCCTCAACGGTCACGCGCACCCCGACCATGCCGGCGGCCTCGCGGCGCTGAAGCGAATGACTGCGGCGCGGTTCTACGCCATGGACGAGGAGGTCACGCCGCTCGAGCACAGCGGACGAGGAACATTTTATCGAGGCGATCGTAAACTCTTCGACTCCATCCATGTCGATCATACCTTGCACGATGGCGATGCCGTTACGCTCGGAGGCACTACCCTGACGGCACACCTGACCGCCGGGCATACGCCCGGTTGCACCACGTGGACGACAAAGACTCTCGAAGGTGGCAAAACCTACGCCGTCGTCTTTTTGTGTCAGCTGTCGCTGAGCGGCGGCCAGCCTTTCGTGCACAACTCCATTTATCCGCATATGGCGCAGGACTATCGGCATACGTTTGCCGTACTTGGCGGCATGCCCTGCGACGTGTTTCTGGGCGAGCATGGACACATGTTCGATCTCAAAGGCAAGTTGGCGCGCCTTGCCACACATCCCGCGGAGAATCCATTCATCGACCCGGCGGGGTGCAGGCAATTCGTCGCGCAGTCCAAGAATGAATTCGAGGCTGAGCTGAAGGAGGAGGGGGCCGCAGCCGGAAAGCACTAGGCCGGGTGCGTCGCCGCGGAACGAAAGTCTTCGGGACTTTGGCGGTGGCGATCGCAGCCGCCGTTGCGCTGACGCGGCTCAGGGACCCTCGACCTGGTATCCCATCCGCCTGAAGGTCGCGAGCGTGCCGTCCGACCCCAGCAGCCGGTCCATCGACTGCATCGCCAGAGTCGTCTGGTTCTGAGCGAGGGCCTGCACCGCCGCGTTCATCCAGTTCTGCTGCGCTTCTGTCACGAGCGAGCGCACGCGCGCCGAGCCTGACACCGCCTCGAGGCATGTGGCGCGGTTGTCCGTATGAGGCAGGCGGCGCAGCAGGGCGACATCCCCGAGTGCCCAGGCGCGTGCCCGGGCCTGCATCGGTCCGAGGTCGGTTTCGAGTCGCGTCAGCACGGATTGCAGGCAGGCGATCTCAGCCGCGCGAGGTACGTTCGCCAGATCACGCATCACGTCCACGGGATCCTTCACGAGAAGCTTGTCTTGGCGAATGGGCACACTCTCGCGTCTCGCGAGGTCGAGCACGGTCCGCTGAATGTCGTTGCGAGGAGTCAGGTCGGAGGCGGCGAGCGCATCATCGTAGAGACGTCGGGCGGCGAGGATCGGGCGCAGCTCCTCGATCCGTCGATCGTTCGGTGCGAAGCGCAACTTGAGCGCACTGAAGCGGGCGTAGAGGTCCGGCGGCAGCACGGCCCGCAGCGGCAGGTGATCGGGATTGGTCTGGGACTTACGCCACAGCACGTACAGGTGCACCGCGATGAAGGGATGAAATCCGATCCCGACGGAGGGCCACGCGGGAATGACCTCCTGCGTCTGCCGCAGGAGCCGCTGAATATCCTCGGACTGCCAGACCATGCGTCTCGGCAGTGGCGCCACGGTCCCGAGCACCCACAGCGCACGCCCGTCTTTGCTGACGCGCCAGAGTTTTGGGCCGCGGTACTCGCCGGAGATCACGACCTGCGCGGACAGCGCGACCTGAGGGGCAGTCCCTTCCTGCAGAGCCGTGGCACGGCCTGAGCCTGCCGAAACGAGGAGTGCGGCGGTCGCGAGGAGGCTGACGAGGCTACGGGAACGGAGCATCCGATGAGTCATCCGCCGAATCAATTGTTCGTCGGCGGTGCCAGCGGTGCCACGTGCGTCGTCCGCACGTAGACGCGAGTGAAGGTGAGCTTCGTCCTGCCGCCGGTCAAGTGCACCGTCATAGTGAGGCGGCCGTCCTGCGACTGGCTGAAAGTCTGGATGATTTCCGGTCCCCACTGTGGCTTCGTATCGATCACGTAATCGGTTCCCTTCCAACCCGATATCTGCTGAGCATCGCCTTGCTCTGCAGTGATGTCACTCACGAGACCAGGCGTGTACTGGTTGGCGGAATCCCCGGATGTGACCATGAAGGCGTTAGGGCCCACGGTGATTCTGATGTAGTCCCCGCGCGGGACACTGGACATCAATTCATCCACGGGGGACGAGCGTGGTGGTCCAGCGGCTGCTTCATCGACTAGCCCCAATGCACTATCACCAGTTCCCGTGCCCGGCCCTTGGTGACCTGCCGGTCCACCCTCGTGCATGGGTCGAGTTCCACTCTGTGGTCCCTGAGATTGCAGACTGCGCCTGCCCTTCTGGTTCTGTACACGCAGCTGGTCGACCGCCTTACCGAGATCGTCACTGTGGGCCGGGTCGAGCTTCCAGTCGCCGGCGAGGCGCACGCCCGGCGGCTGCTGCGCAGAGAGCCCGCTCGTTGCGCAGCCGGTCAGGAGACCCACCAGAGCGGTGGCGCACAGTGGCGCGGCGCGAGCCCGGAGTGACGACATGGAATGCTGCTCGGTATGCGGATGAGTCGAAGCGCGGTATTCGACCGTCGTAGCAGCGCCTAAGTTCTGGACGCCGCCGCGCGAGAGGCCAAGGCCTCGATACGCTTCCAATCCCGGGTGGCGATGGCCTCCGCTGGCGACAGCCAGGAGCCCCCTGCGCAGAGGACGTTCGGCAGATCGAGATATGACTTCACGGAATCCTGAGTAATGCCTCCAGTGGGACAGAAGCGAGCCTGCGGAAAGGGGCCTCCCAGGGCCTTGAGCATTGCGATGCCGCCCGCGGGGCCAGCCGGAAAGAATTTGAAACAGTGATGGCCATGCGCCAGTCCCTGCATCAGCTCCGATGCGGTCGCCACCGCCGGCAGGTAGGGTATCGGACTGGACGCCGCCGCAGTCAGGAGCGCCGGTGTCGCGCCCGGTGAGATCGCAAAGGTTGCGCCGGCGCTCGCCGCAGCCCGCAGATCTTCCTCGGATACGACCGTGCCGGCACCCACGGCGATCTCCGGCACTTGGCGCGCGATTGCTTCCACGGCAGAAAGCGCCGAGCGCGTCCGAAGCGTGATCTCGACCACCCGGATGCCGCCGCGTACGAAGGCCCGGGCCAGCTCCGGCGCGACCTTCGCCTCCTCGATGACGACCACCGGCATGACGGGGGACAGCCGCAGGATCCGCTCAATTTCCGCGCTGGGGGGCATGGGCTCCGACTCGATATTTTGCTTACACCCGATATCGTGCAGCAAAATGGGGCCATGCGACAGCGGGCGTTGCAAGCCGTACTGCTGGTTCATGCCATCGAGCAGGCCGATCTGGCAGGCGATGTCTTGCCGCTCGGGGACCGCATCGATGCCACCCGCGAGGCGGTCAATGGTCGCCCGTTGCCGCCGGCCGGGGCTGAGATCAACAGTGATGCCGAGCGGCTGCTCGCGCGCCGCGCCAATGCGCTGCTCGCGCGCCTGCGGATCAGGTCACCCGGCGTCGATCATGTCCTCGCGGCCGCTGCGGGCCCGACCGGCTTCGACCGTACACTGCTGTTGCTCGCATTCGTACTGGGCTTCGGGCTCGCGTTCGTCGATGGCGGACGAATCGACATCTTCGCCTATCCGCTCATTGGACTCGTGATCTGGAATCTGATCGTCTATCTCGTCCTGATCATCGGGACGTTCAGGTCTGCGGAACGAGGCAGTCGGGCAGCGGATACAGTGGCGGCTCGTGAGTTGGCGTCCGTTCGGCGTGACGGATTTCTCAGACGGTGGCTCGCGGGAGCGTATGCGAGCCGCGTGCGCGCGCGGATCGACGCGTTGATCAATCATTCGATCGGCTTCAATGCGCCGCTTGCACCGGGCCTGCGCCGCTTTGCGGCGGGCTGGGGGGAGCTCGGCCGCCCACTGTTCCGGGAGCGATCGCGACGTCTGCTGCATCTAGCAGCCATCCTCGTCGCCATCGGTCTGATGGTCGGCTATGGCCTGAGAGGGTTGTTTCTCCGTCAGCCGGCCGGATGGGGAGCCACTGTCTTCGGGCCCACGAGTGCCCATACAGCGCTGCTGACGCTGTATGGTGCCGGGTCCGCGTTCTCTGGCGTCCGGGTGCCGTCAGCTCAGGATATCCAGGCGCTCCAGTGGATCGGGCCATCGGGCGGCGGCGGGGCGGCCGGACCATGGGTGTACCTCATTGCGTGCACGGCACTGATCTACATCGTGCTTCCACGGGTGATCGCCGTGATCATCACGACGTTGAGCCTCTGGCGGCACGCGGCAACGTTGCGGACGCCACCTACGTTCCCGGGATATCTCGCCTCCGTGCTGCGTCCGCTGTCTTCTACTCCTACTCCGGCCGAGCCTCCATCAGCCGAATCTCGTGCGCCCGAACCCCCACCGCCCGAGCCTCCTCCGCGCCAGCCCCCGCCTGCCGAACCGCGCGGCTGAGCTACCGGCCGCCCGTCACTCTGTCGCGCTCTCGAGAAAGGTGAGCCGGCGGCTGGTGGCATCCAGTCGCACGCGAACTCCGAGCGGCACGGGTAAATTCGGGGCCTCATGGCCGATCGGAAATCCCGCGGCGCAGGGCAGGCCCGTCGTGCGAGCCAACTCCCGCAGCACATCGGCGCTGGAGTACTCCGCGTCCTTCTGCTCGCAGTCCGTGAAGCCTCCGAGCACGATGCCGCGCACCTGAGTGAAGACGCCTGCAAGCGCGAGATGCGTCCACATGCGATCCAGCCGATAGGGTCGCTCACCGACGTCCTCGAGCAGCAGAACGGCGCCCTCGAGATGTGCGAGAAAGGGCGTCCCGAGAAGCCGCGTCAGCACCGAGAGATTCCCCCCGATGAGAGGTCCTTCGGCCACACCGCCGACGTAAGTCTCTATGGCGCTGAGCTTTGCGGCTGGAGCATCGGCCTCGAGCAGGCCAAAGAGACGGTCATGCGCAGGTGAGTCGAGGCGCGACAGCTGGGTGACGGTGGGCCCATGGATGCTGACCCGATGCTCGCGCTGCAACAGCTGGTGAAGCGCGGTGAGATCTGAGAATCCGATCACCGGTTTTGGCGCGAAGGCGAGCCCATCGAGCCCGGCGAGCAGCCGCATCATCCCGTAGCCGCCGCGCGCGCAGAAAACGGCTCGGCTCTCGGTGTCCGCGAGGGCGGCCGTGAGCTCGCCGAGCCGTCGCTCGTCACTGCCCGCAAGGTAGCGATGCCTCGTCAGCGCGCCAGAGTCGTAGTGGACCCGGTAGCGGCGGGCGACGATCTCGATGCCGGCCTCGAACGAGGCACGATCGAACGGACCTGCCGGCGCGACGACGACGACGCGATCACCGGGGCGCAGAGCGGGAAACCCGCGATAGCGTGGAGGCATTTGGCTGCTGGAGGGCGCGACCTACGTGGGTCGCATTCTCCGCCAGCGGCGCGACCGCCTCAATCGGCCAGCGCTTTCAAATCCCGGAGAAGGGCTGCGCGTCCGCGCTCGAGCTGGTCCAGTCGCCGGGCCGCATCCCGCAGGGCGGTGATGTTCTTCACCGGCGCCTCGTGCAGCCGGCGCCAGGTCGTGCGCGCCACCAGCCACTGCCGCGTAGTGGTGGCGTAGCGCGCGGCCAGATCGCGGCGCTGAGTGAGGACGTAAAAGGGGCTGATTTGCATGGCGGGCGCAGAATGCCACTCGTTGATGACGGGCGTGCGACAGTCCCACGAGCAAGCTATGTTCCAGTAAGCCATAGTCGTCACCTCAATCGGGCCGGTCCGGCCGGCGCACGAACTGCGCGCGGCGCTCACGGAGCTGCTCTCGCCAGGCCGACAGCATGCAGCCGCCGACGACGCCCAGGACCAGAGCCAGGGTCGAAATATTGCTGTTGTCCCACGCGAGCGTGGCGAGCGCGCGCGGCGCTGATGTCAGAATTCCCAGCATGGAAGGATCCCCCGTGCGAAGTGTGTTGAACATAACACCATGCCGACGAGACCGGGGAGTCTCCTGGTAGCGACTTTGCACGTCTGATGAAAAAAATTTGAAGCAGCTCGCAGAGAAGGTGTCGGCTGCGCAGCGCAGCCGCGACCGGGGCCGGGGCCTTCGCAATGAGAAGGTGCCATCCAACGCGAGGCCCGCGGGCTGCACCTGCCGCTCGTTGTCAGTAATTGCCCTTCATTGTCTGGAGACATTGTCGCTCGCTCGTCTTTTTCTCACCGCGCGCTCACAACCGTGCGGCCAGTCTGTCTGCGTCTACCTCCTGTACGCTCTTATCAAACCAGAGAGCTTCTGAATGACCGCTGAATCGCTTGGGCTCATGGCCCCGTGCTTCGCGGCCGCGCTGCCGGCCTGAAGCCCGTCGGTCATCGCGGTCGCGGTGAGTTGGCTGCGGGCCGCGCAGCGGCAGCCCAGCGCCCCCTCTGCTCAAGCTTTCACGACCAGATCGATTTCCACGGCGGCACCGAGCGGCAGGCCGGCGACCGCCACTGTGGTGCGGGCGGGAAAAGGCTTGCTGAAATGCCTGGCATAGACGCCATTGACGGCGGCGAAGTCGCTCATGTTGGTCAGGAATACTCCGGCACGAACGACGTCGTCGAAGCTCCTTCCCGCGGACTCGAGGATTGCCGCGAGATTCCTGAAGACGCGCTCCGCCTCGGGCACGACCCCACCCTCGACCAGCTTGCCGGTGGCGGGATCCTGGCCGGCCTGGCCACTCACGTAGAGGAAGCCATCGATTTGAATTGCCGGCGAGTACGGGCCCGCCGGCGGGGCGAGCTCGGGGGAGGTAATTGCTTTCTTGGTCATCTCAAAGCCCTCAGGGCCGGTATGGGGATTCGGATGGTAGGCCGAAGGCGCTCGCGCTTCACCGCTTCGACCGGGCGTACTCGCCGGCACCCATGAAGTGAAGGGAAACATACGGCTCATTCCCCACGACCCAGCTGTCATGTCCTGGCGTGATGTGGAAGAGGTCTCCGGCTTTCAGTTCCGTTATCGAGCCGTCGTCCATCGCCGCCGTGGCTCGTCCGGAGATGACCAGTCCGATGTGCTCGACTTCGCAGCTCTTCTTGCCGAGAGCCGTCCCCACGTGGGTCGACCATCTCCACCCTGGGTCATAGCTTGCGCGTCCGATGGTAATGCCACCGATTCGCACGATGTCGAAGCGACCCTTCTCGAACGTGCGAACCTCATCGGGGCTGTCGAATCGCCTGATATCTACGATGAACATGACATGTCCTCACTTTGAGATCTGCCGAGGCTGCATCGCCGATGAGCGGGCTCCTGCAGCCGGCATCGAGCGTGGAGGAATGCGTCCCGAGCGTCTTGTCGAATCTTGCCGAGACTGGCCGACTGGGCCGTCAGCGCGGCCGCGCCATCCCCGGCGGTTTTGTTTCAGGCTCCTCCGCTACAATTCATGCATGGCGCGTGGCGCAGAGCACGACGAGTGGACGAGCTACTACCGTCCGCAGGGAGTGACGGGAGTGGCAGCCCTGCACGCCCATTTTGTCGACCACAAATATCCGCGACATGCCCACGCCTACAGCGTCGTCGGGCTGGTCGAGAGCGGAGTTCAGTCCTACTCGTACAGGGGCTCGCGTCACTTTACCCCCGCTGGCCGGATTTTCGTCGTCAACCGGGGTGAGCCGCATACCGGCGAGGCTGCCGTCGATGGGGGCTACGTCTACCGCACGCTCTGTCTTGACCCGGGCTTCCTCGCGCGTGCGCTCCATGATCTCAGCGGCTCGCATGGAACTCCGCGTCTGAAGGGCGCGGTGCTCGACGAACCCGAGCTGGCGCGGGCTCTCGCCCGGTTCCACCGCGCCCTGGCGCAGCGGGCCACGGCCATCGAACAGGAATCGCTGCTGCTCGAGGCGGTAATGCTCCTTCTGAGGCGCCACTCCGATATGCGTGGCGAGAGCCGGGATTGTGGAGAGCCCAGGGCAGTCGCGAGAGCACGCGATTATATCGAGGCTCACTTCGCCGACGACATCTCTCTCTCGAAGGTCGCAGAGACCGTATGCCTCAGCCCGTTCCATTTTGCGCGCCTGTTCACAAAAGTAGCCGGCATGCCTCCGCACGCCTATCTGGAGAGCGTGCGCATGAGGAACGCGTGTGCGCTGCTCGAGCAGGGCGAGCCGATTGCCCGGGTGGCCGCCTCGGTGGGATACGCGGATCAGAGTCATCTGACGAAGCGATTCAGGCGCTTTCTGGGCATCACGCCACGGCAGTACATGAAAGAGGCGCGGCCCATCTCCTAGAGAGGCTCAGACGGGTGCCTGGCCGCTCGCGCCGAACAGGCGCAAAAGACGTCGTCGCGTCCCTCAGGGCCGCCTGCCTCGACGCGCAGTCGCGTGGACGGACGTGACCGCCTCGAGCAGCAGGGCAGCGCCCGCACGGATCTCCCCGGGCGTCTGGCTGGCGTAACCGAGGCGCAGATGCGTGCCGGCTCGTGGACCGGAGAAGCGATAGTTGGATTCCGGTGTGACGAGTACCTTCCTGGCGCTCGCTTCACGCGCGACGGCGTCCGAGTCGACGCCGCAGTCGAGCCACAAGGCCATGCCGCCGTCCGGCACGCTCCAGTCGAGTGGCAGTCCGGCGCTGCGACCGGCGCAGAGCGCATCCACCAGCGCGTCGCGGCGCTCCTGATAAGCGCGGCGCATGCGCCGCAAGTGTCTTTCGAATCCGCCGCCGTCAATCCAACGAGCGACGGCGTCCTGAAGGAAGATGTTGTTCTGTCTCGTCATGACGGCGCGCAGGTTGACGAGCGGCTGATAGATCGCCTCCGGCACCGCGAGAAATCCGAGGCGCATCGAAGGAAACATGATCTTCGAGAGCGTCGAGGTATAGATGACCAGCTCGCACGGATCGTTGCTCGCGAGGGGCGCTATCGGATGCGACCGGAAGTGGAATTCGTGGTCGTAGTCATCTTCAAGGATGGGAATACCTCGGCGGCTCGCCAGCTCGTAGATGTGCAGCCGCCGCTCGGCGGGCAGCGTGACGGTCGTCGGATGCTGATGGTGCGAGGTCAGATAAATGAGCCGGACCGGCTCCTCGGTCAACGCAGCCTCCAGCGCCTCGGGCACCATGCCATGCGCGTCGAGCCGCACGGGCACAAGGTCGGCACCGGCAGCCCGGAATGCATCCCACGCCGGCTGAAAGCCGAGCTCGTCCACCGCCACCTTATCGCCCGCCCGCAGCAGCAGCTGCGCGGTCAGGAACATGCCTTCCTGTGAGCCGTGAGTCACGACGATCCGGCGGCCGGTGAGCGCGCGGACCCGCCGTAAGTAGAGGCCCAGCCGCTCGATGAACTCGGGATGTCCGGCCGGATCGCCGTAACCACCCGGCCCGGCCGCCGCGCTGCGCAACGCCTGCGCGACACAGGTGCGGAACTCATCGTATGGAAAAAGCCGCAGATCCGGCACGCCGCCGGCAAAGACGTAGCGATGGTCCCGTGCGCGGGCCGCTCCCGTCTTCATCACGCCAGCCTGCCGGACGAGCCGCCACTCGAGCGGCCTCAGGCAGCGAGGCGCGGCCTTGCCGGTGAAGCGTGATTTGAAGAACTCCGATGGCAGCACCGCAGCCACCCTATGCGCGCGCCGCTCGCCTCCCTTGAGCCAACCTTCCGCAACCAGCTCGTCCGCCGCCGCGGTGACCGTGTGCCGATGTACGCCCAACATCTGAGCGAGGTGGCGGCAGGAGGGAAGCCGCTCTCCCGGTTTCAGCCGGCCGCTCTGGATGGCCTGGCGCAAGCCCTCCGCGATCCGCAGATAGTGCGGCCGGCCGTCCTGAGGTATGGACAATTGGAATTCCAACACGATCGCCCCTCTGCGCGGCGCGCTGAGGCTGCGCATCTGGCCTAGAGGAATCATCAAATCTGGCACTTAATACTATACCAGATTTGCGCCATCCTTCTGCTGCGGATGGACGACCACCGCTCGAGATGAGGCATTGCGCACCATGCCCACACGTCAGATCGATGCCGCGCAGCGTCGTGCAGTCTTGACGACCCGGGTTGTGTCGGCCATTCGCGAGAGTTGGCGGATGATCGCGCCGATCTGGCGCGGCCGGCAGCGCAGCGAAGATCCAACGCCGCCGCCCTTCGAGGACGAAGCGCGAAAGTTCGCCAGTCGCGATGAGCCTCCCGGACGATACCAGGTGCGCGCCGACGCGCGTCGGGCAATGCTCTATAGGCGCTTGCAGCGGCGGTTTCCGTTGCGGATCGCCGCTCCGCGATGAAGTCGCGGGCGCGGCGCGCCGGGATCGCCGCCGCGCTTCTCGTTGCAAGTTTGGTTGCGGCTGCGATTCCTGCGGTTGCTGCTGCAGCGCGACAATCGCTCGATGATGTCTGGTGGACCGGGTCGCTGCTCGCCCAATCGGCGACAACTCTGCCTGCAGGGCGCTTCTACACGGAGCCCACTCTCGCCGACAACATTCCATACGCACGCTTCGACAGCGAGGGCAAAGCGCACCGCATCCCGCACGAGAACGAGATCAGCTCGTCGATGCCCTTGAAATACGGCATCACCGACAGGCTCGCGGTCGGCGCGGTCCTGCGCCTGGGTTATGACTGGACCGTCCATGGTCCGAGCAGCTCCGCCATCTCAGTCGGCGACCCGTCGTTGCAGCTGCAGTACCGGTTGACCCGGTATCGGCCCGACTCCTGGGTCCCGGCAATTGCCCTGAGTGTGCAGGAGAGCCTGCCAGCGGGGCGCTATGACCGGCTCGCTCGGCAAACGAGTGCCTTCGGCACAGGGGCCTACGCTACGACGGTCGCGGGCTGCTTCCAGTCATTCTTCTGGATACCCAATGGCAGGGTCGTACGTGCGCGTGTGGACCTCTTCTACACCATATCTCGCCGCGTGTCCGTCGAGGGTCGAAGCGTCTACGGTACGCCCGATGACTTCCGTGGCTACGCGAAGCGTGGGGATTCGGCTGCAGTCGATCTCGCGTTCGAATACAGCGCCACCCGCAATTGGGTTCTGGCCTCCGATTTCTGGCTCGAGCGGGATGCAAGCACCCGGGTATCGGGGATCTCGCCGCGAGCCGCGGCCGCAAGTTTGAAGTTTCTCAGCGTCGCCCGGCTTGGCCGCGAGCTGATCGTCGCCCCAGCAATTGAATACAACTGGAGCAGCCGACTCGGTGTGATTGTCGGCGTCCGTACGACTGTCGTCGGCCGCAACGAGACGGGCTTCGCCGCCCCGATTGCCGCGTTCAGTTATCTCCACTGATCCATCCCGCGACCGCGCCGCCCGCGCGGGCCGAGCGGAACTGGCCGGCACGGCTGACGACGTTGCGACCGAAGTGTCACCATGCGTTGCAGTCAGGCAAGGCTCGGCCGCGCGGTCCGACGGCCGAACGCCCGCGGAAGCTCTTATGACACAACGTCTCAAGTTCATCGCGCAGGCCATTTGCTCATGCACGACCGCTCGACGGCGTACCGCCCGGTCGGTATGATCTCGCCATGGCCCGCCAACCCATCAACCCCGCACCGACCAGCGGTGCGCGCGGGAAGCTTCTCGAAGCGGCCATCGCGATCATCCGCGAGAAGGGCTACGCTGCAACTTCCGTTGACGAAGTTTGTGGCAGGGCCGGCGTGACCAAGGGGGCGTTCTTTCATCACTTTCCGAGCAAGGACGCGCTCGCGGTCGCGGCCGTGAATCACTGGGCGGAAAAGGATCAGAGGTTTTTCGCTGCAGCTTCCTACCACCGGTTCGACGATCCGCTCGATCGGCTGCTCGGCTATCTCGATCTACGCAAGACGATGCTGCGCGGTGACGTTGCGCGATTCACCTGTCTCGCGGGCACGATGGTGCAGGAGACCTACGAGACCCATCCCGGGATTCGCAGCGCCTGCGAAGCTTGCATCAGCAATCATGCGGCCGAGGTGGAGTCCGACATTGCCGATGCGATGAAGCAGTATCACATCCGCGCAACCTGGACGGCCGCAAGCCTGGCGCTGTACACGCAGGCCGTGCTGCAAGGCGCGTTCATCCTGGCGAAGGCCAAGGGCAGCGCCGAGGTGGCCGAAGCGAGCGTCGAGCACCTGCACCGCTATGTTGAATCGTTGTTCCGTCAGCCGGGGACAAAGACCAACCGCAAGTCGGGTTCGAGGCGGGTGAGCGAGTCAGGCGCGTCGGTCTCGGGTCGCGAAGCGACCTGACCGGCGACCGAAGTCACATCGCCGCGAGCCGGCGATACTGCCGCTCGCCGCCGCCCCGGCACTCAGGTCAGCGAGACGATCAGCTTCGCGGAGTGACTGCGCCAGTTGATCGGGATGATGAAGGAGCGCTGCCCGGGCTTTTGTGGGATCGCCGGCTTCTCACCGGCCAGGACGCTCGGTACGGAGATGACGAAGTCGCGGCCGAAGTCGCGCCGCGCGTTGCCGGAGATCGTGTTGGCCACCTCTCCGACCAGGTCACGCATGGTCTCGTGGCTGAAGTCGTTCTCCTGCATCTTCATGAGGAGCACGGTGAGCATGGCACGGGGCGCGGTGAAGTAGACGACTCCCTCACGCTTGCCCGAAATGCTGATGATCCCCGTGTAGTCGTGCACCGCGGGCGCTCCCTCCATGAGGTATGGCGAGCCGATGGTGGCCGGCTGCTGTGCCGCCACCTCGAAATAGTTCGTCGTTCCTTCGACGAAAGTCTTCAGCTCCTCTTCCCGCAACATCTGCCCGCTCTCCCCCTCGCCTTCAGGACATCAGTTCCGCGATCGCTTCATTCAGCTGCCGGTCGGTGAACGGCTTGTTGAGAAAGCCGTTCGCGCCGCGCTCCATGGCCTCGACCGCTGTCGCCTTGTCAGCCAGTGCCGAGATCACCAGGATACGCACCGCCGGTTTGAGTTGCACCAGTTTCGAGATGCACTCGATGCCGTCCATCTGCGGCATGGTCAGGTCCATGGTGACCATGTCGGGATCGGTCTTGCGGAACATCTCCAGCGCCTCGATCCCGTTGCCGGCGGTGCCGACCACCTCGAGCTCCAACTGCTGCGAGCGCTCGATCCGGCGCCGCATGATGTTCGAGTCATCCACGATCAGGAGCTTGAGCGATCGCCCGGCTCCCGCCCCAATGCCTCGCACCGCGCTCATTCGTCGCTCCCTTCAGGCCACTGCCGAGCTTGCCGCATCCGCGGCGGGCAGCACGATCTTGAAGCGCGTGAAACGCCCCGGATTCGTGCTCACTCCGATCTTGCCGCCTAGACCGTATACCGTGCGTGCCACGACATCCATGCCGACGCCTCGTCCAGCGTCCATGGTGACTTGCTCCTGAGTCGAGAATCCGGGGCGGAATATGAGGGCCATGGCCGCGCGCGTGTCCATCGAAGCCGCCTCCTCGGCGGTCACGAAGTTCTTGCGGACCGCGGCATCCTTCAGCGTCTGCGGCGAGATGCCTGAGCCATCGTCCTCGAAGATCAGCTCGTAGCCGTCTCCTGAGCGGCGAAACTCCACGCGCACGGCGCCAACTTCCGATTTCGCCATGGCGCGCCGGGCCTCGGCCGCCTCGATGCCGTGGACCGCGGAGTTGCGCAACATCTGGATGATGCAGTCCTTCACTGTCGCGACATAGGCCGCCGGTACGTCCGTCAGTCCCGACAGGGTCAGTTTGAAGGGTTTGCGATGATCCTTTGCCAGTCTCTCGGCGAGCGCCTGCAGCGTGGGCGCGATGTCCTCGCCGGTGCGGGCCGGCGGGCGAGTGGCTGAAGGGCCCGGCCGCGGGTTCGCCTGAGCGGCCGCGGCCGGCTCCTTGAGCGTCGTCAGCCGCCCGGCCATCTCCCGCACTCCGCGCAGGTGCGCCAGCAGGTCATCGAGCTTGAGGACCATCGGCAGGAAGTCGTTTCCGGAGAGCTCGGCTCTCTTCTTCAGCTCACTCACCATATCCTCGAGCTGATGCACGCGCTGGGCGATGCTCATGAGGTTCAGTGCCGAGGCCTCGCCCTTGATCGAATGCAGCTCGCGGAAGAGGCCGCCGAGCTTCTTGCGGAATTCCGCATCGGTCCGTGCGGGCTCCTTCAGGATGGCGTTGATGAGCTGCAGCCCGGTCTCCGTACTGTCGAGGAACGAGCCCAGCTGCAGCGGATCCACGTGCAGCATGCCGACCATCATGTCGACCTGAGCGTTCGCGTTCTCCTGAGCTTCCTGCAGCTCTTTGGCGAGCAGCACGTTGGAAGTGATGTCGCCCACGGCGCACAGGACGTGCTTGACGCCCTTCGGGCCCAGCACGCGATGGAAGTCGAACTGCAGATAGCGGGTCTCCTTACCGCCGCGCCCGTTATCCATGCTGATCTCGAGCTGCCCGAGCGGGTTGATGCTCTTCATCAGGTTCTCGTGCGCCCGGTCGCCCCACAGCAGCTTGATGTACTTCACCGCCGTTGCCAGCGTGTTGGGCGGCACACGGTCCTCGAGCAGCTTCTCGAATGACAGGCCGGCGAAGTCATTGCGCCCGAAGATGCGCGTCAATGCCTCTGACCAGACCGAGCCGATCTTGTAGTCGGCATCGAGCAGGAAGAAGCCTTCGCGCACCGTCTTCAGGATGTCGCGGGTCTGCTCCTGCGCCTCGCGCGCCGCGCGCGCGTGCCGCGCGCGGGTGAGCTGCAGGTACGCGGCGGCAGCGGCGAGCGCCAGCGCCGCGAGCACACCGCCCGAGAGGAGTGCCCGCAGGCGCGCGGCCGCGCCCGAAGTCTGGGTCTCGAGGGAGCCGGTCACGGCGGTGAGGAGCCGATGCAGCCGGTCATCGTTCTGCTTCGCGAGCAGCTGCGCCTGACGGACGTTGGTGTAGTACATCTTGCCGCTCTCAGAGAGCGAGCTGCCGGAGTCAGTGTCGAGGTACGGCTCGCCGGAGAAGGCGAGCACCGGCGCCAGCACGGGGCTGTAGGCGTGCCACATCCGCAGCGCTTCCTCGAGCTGCGGCGATTGCAGATCAGCTCGCTTGGCGAGCTGCTGGATGTCGTCATTGAAGCGATCCACCGTGCCGGAGAGCTCGGTGTGTGCCTGCCCGGTGTACTCACGCGTCTCCAGCCGCTCGCGCAGGGCGGTCAGCTGCTGCGCGATGACACCAGGGTAGGTTTGGAGCTCGCTCGCTGCCTGCAGCGCGGTGATGCTGGAGCGAATCTGGGTCGCCAGCCTGAAGCCCGCGAGCAGGGCGAGGCCCATGACCAGGGCGAGGGCCGTGCCCGCGCCGGCCGTGATCAGCCGGCGGTTGCGATCTGCGCCTGCGACTTTCATGTGCGTTTTCCCTGAGGGCCTGAGGTGAACTAGTTCGGCAACTCGAACCGGATGCGGGTGCGCACGGGCACCTCGACCGGCTGACCGTTGAATTTCGCGGCTCTATAGCGCCACTGACGGATGGACTGCATCGCCGCACGGTCGAAGACGCCTGGCGGACTCGACTCGATGACCTTCACGTCCTTGACGTACCCCTTCTTGTCCACCACGTACTCGACCGTGACGCTGCCGCTGATGCGATCCGACAGCGCGCGATCGGGATATTCCGGAGCCACGTAGCGGGTGCGCTCGAGCTGTGCGGCGAGGGCGGCAAAATCCGGCGTGGCCGTCGCAGTTCCGGCTGGCGAGCCCGCGCTCAGCCGCCGAGCGGCAGCCACGGCGGTGGCGCTGGCGCCCCAGCTGCTGGCCGCGCTGAGATCGGCATTGCCTTGGTCCGTCTCGCCCGAGCGCATCTCCGTCCGGGCACGCGCGATCAGCTTCGCGGCGAGATCACTCCGCGCCTGCGCGGCCTCAATCTGGGCGGAGCCGATGGGGTGGGTGGCCTCGAGCTGTTGCAGGTAATCCGCCGCACTGTCTCCTCCAGGGGAGGTCAGCGCACCGCTTCCCAGGCGCTCCTGCAGGAGCGAGACGAGGCGATCCGTCTTCAGATGGGCCGCCTTCGCCTGCGCGCTGGCGAGCTGCCGCTCGAAATCCGCAACGTCGGTCGCCGATGCGCCGCTCGCGCGCGCTGCCGAGATCCAGCGCGCTTCTTCGGCAGAGTCGCCTGCAACGGCGTTCTGCCGGGCTTTGCCGAAGAGCGCGGCGATCAGCGCGCTCGCCGCCCGCTGAGTCGCCGGCGCGCCGGGCGCCGCAGCCCGCAATTGGCCGAGATAGGCCTGGGCGCTGTCGCCGGCCGGGCTCGTCAGCTCATCGGCACGGATGCGATCGAGCACCAGCGTTGCCAGGCCCTGCGCCTTGTCGACCTGCTGCAGGCGAGCGAGATCGGCGCGCCAGGTGGCCAGCTGTGCCGCCGGTACCGAGCCGGACTGCTGTGCCTGGCGCAGCAGCGCGGCCGCGCGATCCGCGTTGCCGTCAGCCAGGGCCTTGGCGATCTCCGCGGCCGAGAGCTGAGTCTGGAAGGCGCCTATGTGGGAATCCGCGGGCTGGGCAAGCTTGAGAGTCGCCAGCGCCAGGGCCGCATCCGCGTAGTGCGCGCCCGAGATGGCATCGCCGAAGCGGGACACCAGGACCGCGCCGACGCGCCGCAGCCCGTCTTTGGCTTCGCCGCTCGATGGATCGGACGCCAGAGCCGACCTGTAATAAACGAGGGCGTTGTCCCCCGTGGGAGCCGTATATCGCCGATCGCGCATGGCCCGCCGTGCCTTCTCCAGGAGGTCATCGACCTGACCGGCGACGATGGAAGTATCGACCGCAGGCTGAGGGAGGACAGCAGCACCTTCCGATGCTGCGCCGGCGTGTGAAGGGGCTCCCGTCGCTTGAGAGGCCGCCCCGGGGACTGAGGCCGTTTTGCCGTGAGTGAAATACCATGCGCCGCCCGCAGCAAGTGCAATCGCCGCGACGCCCAAGCCGGCCCAAAGCGCCCATTGGCGACCGCCGCTTTCTTCCGGCTCCGCGGGCTCCGTCGCCGCGTTCTGGGACAAGGCCGGGCGAAAAGCATCCAGCGTCACGGTGGCGGTGGAGCCCGACTTCTCGGGCCCTGCCCCCCGCGCGGCTGCGCTGCGGTTCACGGCGTCAGCGATGGCGGCATCCAGCACCGCCGTCGTCTTCGGCCCTGTGGCCGGGATTGTGAGGACCGCAAAGACGCTGGTGCCCTTGACTGCCGAGCCAACCTGCTTCTCCGCATCCGCGTCCGCAAACACGACGACGACCGCGTGTGGTGCCTGCTGTGTTGCACGTTGCACGTCGCTACGAACGTCACTCGTCGTTCGCGCATCGATCACGAGCATTTGCCCGCGCTTGGTGCTCGCAAGTTGACCGATCGCAGTGTCAATCGAGTCGACGGGATGCACCGACGCCTGGCCGCCGAGCGCTTCTCCGAGCTCGAGCAGGAAGTCATCGCGACTGGTGAGCGCCGTCAGATCCACTGTCGGGCGCTGCGTGGTGGGGGAGGGCGTTTCCGCCGAACTTCCGGCGCTGCCGGATTCAAGATTCCGAGGCGCACTCGATGCTGGATTGGCCACTGGTCGTGTCTCCACCCTCGAAGAAGAGCTCATCCGAGCGCGTGCGGCTGCCGGTCGACAGGCCATCGGTCGCCCACCCGCTTGATAACGCACGCAAAACGCGGTTTTACGGAGCATATTGAGCGGCTGCAGTGCCGACGTGCCGCAGTTCACAGTAACGACAGTCCTGTCCGATGGAGGCGACAGCGGGTCGCGGAAACTCTGATGTAGTGCTCGCTTTCGGGGCTTGCCCGCAGTGGCGCATGCCGCAGACAGAACATAAGATGTCCCCATGCGCCGCTTATGCTCGTCCGCTCTCGACATAATTGGGCATGCATTTTGCTGTGACTCCCCGATCGCCACGTTTACGACGAAGGAACGCTTTTCTCCGCGCCTACTGGGGACAGCAGGATTGAACAATTCCTTGTTATGAGCGTCTTTAAATTAGCGGGACCGGAAATCAGAGCGCCATCACGCACCGTGCACAGCGTCGGATCGAATTTGAAACCCGCGTTGGCAAGGCTGGCCGCCCGGTCCATCCTCGAACTGACAGGACCATGAACTGAAACGGGAGGGAAGGACGATGCAATCGCTCTCTACTGACCCGGAAGCCACGAGCCGCTCCGCCTTCATCGAATCGCTGAGCTCCTTCAGCCGACTGCATCGAGCCCAGCGCTGGGAAGGCACCTTCGGCGAGTTTCTCGCCAACATCCTGCCCGCGAGCCCCGCGGCCATGGCGCGTACGAGCCATGAATACGTCTGGGATATGCTCCGCTGGCATGGGCGCTCCGCGCAGCCCGACGCCGCAGAGAGCCTCCGCGCGCGGGAGCTTTTCAAGCGAGAGCTGTTCGGCATCGACGAGCCGCTGTCGCGGGTAGTCGATTACTTCAAGGCCGCCGCCGCCGGCTCCGATGTTGGCCGCCGGCTGCTGCTGCTGCTGGGTCCCCCTTCGGGCGGCAAGTCGACCATGGCCATCCTCCTGAAACGGGGCCTGGAGGAGTACAGCCGCACCGACGAGGGTGCGCTCTATTCCATCAAGGGCTCGCCGCTGCGCGAGAGCCCCTTGAACCTCATCCCGGCGAGTCTGCGGCCGGAGTTCCGCGAGCGCTACGGCGTTGCCATCCAGGGAGAGCTCTCACCTTGGGCCCGCGACTACGTCGAGCGGGAGTGCGAAGGGGACTTCGTGCGAGTGCCGGTCGAGCGCATCTTCCTGTCGGAAGCCTCGCGCTCCGGTATCGGGACGTATGCGCCGCACGATCCCACCACCGCCGACATTGCGGACCTGGTGGGCTCGGTCGACCTCGCCAAGGTGGCCCAGATCGGCGATGAGGGGGATCCACGCGCCTGGTCGTGGTCGGGCGCCGTGTACGCCGCGAGCCGCGGGGTCCTCGAGATGATCGAGATCCTGAAGGTGAAGCGGGAATTCCTCTATCTCCTGCTCACTCTCACGCAGGAGAAGAACGTCAAGGTCTCCCGTTTCCCGCTGATTCATGTCGATGAGACCATCGTCGCGCACACCAATCTCGCGGAATTCCACAAATTCCTGCAGGAGAAGGAGAACGAGGCGCTGCTCGACCGCATGGTGATCATCAAGGTCCCCTATGCACTTTCGTATCGCGACGAGTCCCGCATCTACCAGAAGCTCGTCTCGGGGGCGCCGGCCTTCCGCAATGTGCATCTCGACCCCCACGTTCTCAATCTGGCCGCGGTGTTCGCCATCCTGACACGCCTGACGAAGCCCGAGCGGGAAGGCCTCGATGTCGCCAAGAAACTGCGTCTCTACGCAGGTGAGGCCGTTGAGGGTGTACCGGAGACCGAGGCCTCGCGCCTGCATGCGGAATCCCCTGATGAGGGCATGACGGGGGTCAGCCCCCGATTCATCATCAACGCCATTTCCAATGCGATCACGCGCGGTACAACACACAGTCTGACCAGCATGGAGCTGCTGCTCGCGCTCAAGGACGGCATCGAGAGTGACGCGCGCATGGAGGCGAAGCACAAGAAATCATGGATCGATCACCTGGTGACCGCGCGCAAGGAGTTCTACAACCGCTGGGTGAAGGAGGACGTGCACCGCGCGATGTTCGCCTCGTTCGAAGAGGAGGCGCAGCAGCTTCTCGAGAAATACCTCGATGAGGTCGAAGCCTCGCTCGATCACCGCCAGGTCACCGACCCGATCACCGGGGAGACCCGGCCGGCGGACGAAAGGTTCCTGCGCTCCGTGGAGGAGAAAATCAAGGTTTCGGACTCCGGCAAGCTGTCCTTCCGGCAGGAAGTGGTGCGCAAGGCCATGGTCGCCTTCAAGACAGGCGAGAAGTTCAAGCTGGCGAGCCACGCGCGCATGCGCGAGGCGATCGAACAATATCTCTTCGAGGAGCGGCGTGATGTCCTTCGGCTCGTCACCTCGGCGGCGCGCCCGGACGATGACGCGCGACAGAAAATCTCGGCTGTGCAGCAACGCCTGATCACCGAGTACGGCTATGACGAGCACAGTGCCAAGGAAGCCTTGAGCTACGTCACCACCTTGCTCGCACAGGAGTAGCGCGTCACCCCAAAAAGGAGTACCAGTAGCATCATGGCTCCGAACAGCGAGAGCGGCGGCGGTCAGCCGGGCGGCGATGCCGCCAAGTGGTACGAGCTCTTCTCCCGCGGCGCGCGCGACTGGCTGCGTCACGATGAGAAGGTTCGCGAGTCCGTGCGCCAGCACCTGCCGCAGATCGTTGCGGGCGGGGAGCTGATCAACGGCGGCTCCCGCACCGTGCGCGTGCCGGTTCGCATGCTGGAGCACTATCACTTTCGCCTCCGCCGCCCGGAGGAGCAGCAGGGCGCCGGCCAGGGCAAGGCCAAGCCGGGTGATGTGTTTTCGGATCCTTCCCGCCAGCGTGGCCCCGGCGAGAAAGGTCCCGGCGGTCAGGACGAGGGCGAAGTACAGCTGCTGCTCGAATTCAAGGTTGATGACATCGTCGACTGGCTATGGGAGGAGATGCAGCTCCCCAACCTCAAGGCGCGCGTCGGGCCTTCAGAGGAATCCGACTGGATCCGCGAGGGCTGGGATCGCCGCGGTGCCCGCTCCAGACTCGACCGGCGCCGCTCCTTCAAGGAGCTGGTGAAGCGGCGCGGCGCCCCCGGCGCGACTCCTACCTTCACCGATGAGGATCTGCGCTATCGGCAACTCGCACGGCGCCGTCAGCCGGCGATACACGCCGTCGTCTTCTTCCTTCTCGATGTTTCCGGCAGCATGTCCGATCGCGACCGCAAGCTCGCCAAGACGTTCTTCTTCTGGGTGGTGCAGGGCCTGCGCCGCGAGTACCGCTCGCTGGAGACCGTGTTCGTCGCGCACACCACAGAGGCCTGGGAATTCACCGAGGCCGAATTCTTCCAGGTGAGCGGCACCGGCGGCACGGTGGCTTCGACCGGGCTCGCGAAAGTGCAGGAGATCATCGACGACCGCTACAATCCCGGCCGCTGTAACATCTATCTTTTCTATGCCTCGGACGGCGATAACTCCGTGAGCGATTCCGCGGATGCGCGGGAAGGGCTGTCGGCCATCGCGGAGGACGCCTGTTTCACTGGATACGTGGAGGTCTCCTCCGGCCTCTCGCGGCAGCTTGCGACGGAGACCGGTCGTCTGTTTGCGGAAATGGCCGCTGCCGGGTGTGCCGCCGGTAGCTATGCGCTCAACGACTTCGATGACGTCTGGGGTGCCGTGCGGCATTTCTTCTCAGCGGAGAGCCGCGCCGAGGAGACCGCATCCCCTTGAAGTGCGGCCCTGACTCATGACGGACGACACCTGGCAGAGCTATACCCGACGTATCGAGGAGCTGGCAGCCAGCTCGGGGCTCGCTTTTCATCCGGTGGACTTCGAGGCAGTTCCCGATACCTTCATGATGGAGATCGCGGTGTACGGGCTGCCGGTCCGCATGCCGCACTGGTCGTTCGGCGTCCGCTACATCTATCAGCTCATCCAGCGGCACATGGGCCACTCGCGGCTCTTCGAGGTGGTCTTCCCGGGAAATCCGGGACACGCCTATCTCGCCTCCAGCAATGGCCTGGCAGAGAACATTCTCGTAACGGCGCATGTGCTTGGCCACGCGGACTTCTCGCGCAACAACCTCCTCTTTCAGCGCTGTCAGGAGCAGGTCAGCGAGCACATTGTCGAGCACGCGGCCAATCATGCGCGGCAGATCCAACAGGCGATCGAGACACATGGCGTGCATCGTGTCGAAGTCGTCCTCGATGCCGCGCTCGCTCTGGAGCAGCACATCGACGTCGATCAGTCTTTGCGGCGGACGCGTTACCCCGAATACGTGGACGACAGGAGGACGGCTGAGGACGACGACTTCCGCAAGCGCTTTGCGCAACTCGAGCCGGCGGTCGCCAGCACGGGGGTGGAGCCGAAAAAGCGCGCCCCGGTGCCACCCCATCCGGAGCGCGATCTGCTCTGGTTCGTGGCCCAATACGCGCCGGAGATGGAGAGCTGGGAGCGGGACATCTTCCTCGCGGTGCGCGAGGAATCGTTCTATTTCTATCCGGTGTTCGCCACGCAGATCATGAACGAGGGCTGGGCCTCGTATTGGCACGCGCGGCTCCTGCGGGAGGCGGAGTTCGTGCCCCAACAGGCTTACCTCGATGCCATCAAGTGCCACTCCGACGTCGTGCGGCCGGTAGCGGCGGATCAGCAGGTGGCGCTCAGCATCAATCCCTACCATCTCGGCTTTGCAATGTGGGAGAAGATCGTCGAGAAGGAGGGGCTCGAGGCGGCGCGCAACATCATGATCCAGGACGATGACTTCGCGTTCGTGCGCAACCACCTGACGAGAGAGCTGGCCGAGGAGCTGAGTCTCTTCCGCTACAGTGCCCGCAGCGACGGGCAGATCAAGGTGTTGGAGCACGACCTGACGGCCCTGCACGAGGCGATCCTCAGCCCGAAATACAACTTCGGTGCGCCCACCGTGTCGGCGAAGCACGTGCGCAACGACGGGACGCTGGAGCTGGTCCACGACTATACGCTCGATGGGCGCGGGCTCGACCTCGAGCGCAGCCGCAAGGTGCTCGATTATCTGCAGCAGGTGTGGCGGCGGCCGGTGCAGCTCACCACGACCAATCAGGCAGGCCTCGCGCTGGAGCTGACTGCGCCCTAGTCTATTGGCGCAAAGTCGGCATCCTGCCGCTTTGCTCGGCCCATCCTGAGCCTCGCCCCTTCGGGGCCGCCGCTTCGCGGCGTCCAAAATTGCTCCCGGCGATTTTGTGCGTGGCCAGCCGACTGACAGGGATTCGCCTCGCGGCCCAGGGAACGGCCCTGGGCCGCTTTGTGGCTTGCTTTCGGACGGTGCTCCGTCAGTAGGCGGGCGG
>Ga0157369_10000431_pt1 | contig 55677 bp, 42 predicted proteins | sample C25metaG_FD_113461 | JGI IMG/M metagenome (GOLD analysis project Ga0157369, IMG submission 113461) | Corn rhizosphere microbial communities from Kellogg Biological Station, Michigan, USA - C2-5 metaG | ecosystem: Host-associated > Plants > Roots > Rhizosphere > Soil | place: USA: Michigan... | reverse complement strand
GATCGGGTGCGATCTCGACGTTCGCGCCACGTTGAATTTTCGCGTCGACTCTGTGGATGCAGCCATTTCTCTCGCCAATCGCGTTGCTCCCGAGCATGTTTCGATTCATGCACGCGGAGCCGCGGGGATCGCGGAGAGGCTGGAAAACTGCGGAGCGATTTTTGTCGGACCGCATTCGCCGGTCGCTGCGGGTGATTACGTCGCCGGCGCGAATCACGTGTTGCCGACCGGCGGCAGCGCGCGCTTCTTTTCGCCACTCGGCGTTTATGACTTCGTGAAACGGTCGAATGTGATCGCGTTGGATGCGAACGAACTCGCGGAGATCAGCGATGCGGGCGAACGCATCGCGGAGTTCGAAGGGCTGCCGAAACATGCGGCGTCGATCGCCGCGCGGAGAGGACGGTGACGTATGTCGCGTGATGTCGTAGCGGCCATGACCGCATACACGCTGGAGCTGCGCGAGGCGGAGATCAAGCTGAATCAGAACGAAGGTCCGGTCGATTTTCCGCGCGAGTTGAAAGAGAAAATTCTGGCGCGCATCGTCGAACGTCCGTGGAACATCTATCCCGATTTTGAATCGATGCACCTGCGCGGCGCGCTGGCGAAGGTTCATGGCTACGAGACGGACAACGTTCTGGTCGGCAACGGATCGAACGAACTGCTGGCCGCTGCCGTTCCGACGTTCGTCGGCCCCGGCACGCCCGTCGTCTATCCGAAGCCGAGCTTCGCGCTGTACGAAAAACTGATCGCGGTCGCTGGCGGAATCGCGCTGCCGATCGCCGTCGATCCGACGACCGGTCTGCTTCCGCTCGACGCGATGCTGCGCGCGATCGAGCGCTGCGACAACGCCGTGGTCATCGTCTGCTCACCGAACAATCCCACCGGCGGCGTGCTGCCGGATGGCGGCATCGATGCGCTGCTGGCCACCGGCGCGACGGTGCTTTTCGATCGCGCCTACGGCGATTTCGCGGAAGACAAACTTCCGCCGCTGCACGACCGGCTGGTCACGTTCTCGACGTTCTCGAAAGCGTGGGGGCTGGCCGGATTGCGCGTCGGCTGGCTCGCGTCGACGGCATCGACCTGCCGCGAGATCCGCAAAGTGAAGCTCCCCTACTCGCTCAACGTCGTCAGCGAAGCGGTGGCCGCGACGGCGCTCGAACATCCCGAAATTCGCTCGCGCAACGTCGCCAACACGATCTCCGAACGCGCGCGCGCCTTCGCGGCGATGGAGAAAATCGAAGGCGTGACCCCGTTTCCGTCGCGATCGAATTTCATCGCTTTCACCACGCAACGCAATGCGAAAGAAGTATTCAACGACATTCACGCGCGAGGCATCCTGATCCGCGACATCGGCGCTGCCGTTCCCAACGCGCTTCGCGTTTCCATCGGCACGCCAGAACAGAACGACGCATTCCTGGAGGCACTCACGTCATGCGCGTAGCCACGATCAACCGCACCACGAAGGAGACGAACGTCGCGGTCACCGTGAATCTCGACGGCGACGGCACGCACTCGCGCATCGAGACGCCGGTCGGCTTTCTCTCGCACATGCTCGACGTGATCGCGCGCCACGGCCGCGTCGATCTCGACGTGGTCTCGACCGGCGACACGTACATCGACTATCACCACACCGTCGAAGACACGGCCCTCGTCCTCGGCGAAGCCTTCGCCCAGGCCCTCGGCGACAAACGCGGCATCCGCCGTTTCGGCCACGCCTACGTGCCTCTCGACGAAGCGCTCGCGCGCGTGGTCGTCGATTTCGCCGGCCGTCCGTACCTCGTCTTCGAAGTTCCGATCGACCGCGAGATGCTGCTGATCCACAAAGATTTTCCATTCGCGCTGGTGGAGGAGTTTTTCAAATCGTTCGCGAACAAATGCGCCTGCAACATCCACATCGATCTCATTCGCGGCCGCAACGGACACCACGCCGCCGAGTCGATTTTCAAAGCCTTCGCCATCGCGTTACGCGAGGCGAAGGCGGTGGTGGGTGGCGATATCCCGTCGACCAAAGGTGTAATTTGAACAGTTCCTGCCGAGCCTCCCAAGCACAGACAGAAGTGTCTGTGCCACACCTGTCGCGCGGTTTTGGATCTGTCTTTCTATGCGCGTGCGCATGTGGCACAGACACTCTTGTCTGTGCGCAGCGGCGCAGCCGCGCGTAAATCATGAAAACGACGCTGATCGACTCCCCCGTCGCGAACGTCGCCAACATCGCGCGTGCGTTGCGCACGTCCGGCGCGGATCTCGACGTCACGCGCGATCCGATCGCCATCGCGAACGCGCAAAAGCTCGTGCTCCCCGGAGTCGGATCGTTCATCGCCGCGATGCAATGGCTGACGCAAAACGAGATCGATGATGCGATCCGCGAGGCCCTCAAACGCGGCGCATCACTCCTCGGCGTCTGCGTCGGACATCAACTCCTCTTCGACGTTTCGCACGAGATGGGCAGCACACGCGGACTTGGACTGGTCCGCGGCGAGGTGCAGAAATTCGACGGCGTCCTCCCCGTTCCGCAAATCGGCTGGAACCGCGTGGCAGCGAAGGGCCCGCTCTTCGAAGGCGTTGCGGACGGCGTCTTCTACTTCGTCAACTCGTACGCAGCCATCGACGCGCCGGACGAAATCGCGCGCGCCGACTACGGCGGACCCTTCACCGCCGCGGTGCAGCGCGATCGGATCTTCGGAGTTCAATTCCATCCAGAGAAATCGTCCGCGGCCGGACTGCGCGTGCTGAGGAACTTCATCGCATGGACGTAATCCCGTCTCTCGACCTCCTCGGCGGCAACGTGGTCCGCTTGCTGCGCGGCGACTTCGCGAACGTGACGACGTACGGCGATCCGGACACCGTTCTGGATTCGCTGAATGTCCCGCGCGGCTCGCGCCTGCACATCGTCGATCTCGAAGCATCGCGCAGCGGGCATCCGGTTGAGACGAACATCGTGCGGCGCCTTGCGACGCGCGGACTTCGCATCCAGGCCGGCGGCGGCATTCGTTCTCTCGACGATGCGCGCGCGTGGATCGATGCCGGTGCGGAGAAAGTCGTCATCGGAACCGTCGCCGCGGATTCGCCCGAGGTCCTTCGCACGATCGTCAACGAACTCGGCGCGGAACGCGTCATCGCCGCCATCGACGTTCGCGACGGAATCGTCCGCGTCGGCGGTTGGGAGCGCGATGCGAAAGCGTCGTTGTCCGAGGTGCTGGCGCGCGTCGAGGAGCTGGGAATCGGCGAGGCGCTGATCACCGACATCAGCAAAGACGGCGCGATGCGCGGCCCATCCTTCGCGCTCTACCGCTCGCTTCGCACCAACGTGCGCATCATCGCTTCGGGCGGTGTCTCAGCGATCAGCGACGTCGTTTCGCTCGGCCGCATCGCGAACGTCAGCGGTTGCGTGATCGGACGCGCATTGCTCGATCGCCGCATCGATCTGGCCGAGGCGAGGGCGCGCGTAGCGACGACGAATGCGATTCCGGAGCGCGTCATCCCTTGCCTCGACGTTCGCGACGGGCGCGTGGTCAAAGGCGTGAACTTCGTCGACATCCGCGACGCCGGCGATCCGGTCGAATGCGCGATGCGTTACGAAGCGGAGGGGGCCGACGAGTTGGTGATCCTCGACATCTCCGCGACCGACGCCAATCGCACGACCGCGCTGGAAACCGTTCGGCGCGTCTCCGAGTCGCTCTTCATCCCGCTGACTGTTGGCGGCGGCGTGCGGACGATCGAAGACTTTCGCGCGCTGCTTCGAGCGGGAGCCGACCGCGTGGCCATCAACACCGCGGCGCTGCGCAACCCCCAACTCATCGCCGATTGCGCGCGCGAGTTCGGCGTGCAGGCGGTCGTGCTGTCGTGCGACGCGAAGCGCACCGGCGATCATTTCGAAGCGATGGTGCGCAGCGGCAAGGAGTCGTCAGGCGTCGATGCCGTCGAATGGTGCAAGCGCGCCGAGGAGTTGGGAACGGGCGAAATCCTGCTCACGTCGGTCGACCGCGACGGCACCAACAGTGGATACGACGTCGAACTGCTGCGCGCCGTCACCAGCGTCGTGACAATCGGCGTCATCGCCTCGGGTGGCGCCGGCAGCGTCGAACATTTCCGCGACGCCATCGAGGCCGGCGGCGCGCGCGCGGTTCTCGCCGCATCACTCTTTCACGACCGCCGCCTGTCGATCGGCGAGGTCAAACAATTTCTGGCAAGCGAAGGGATACCGGTCCGATGAAACTCACTCCCGCCATCATCCAGGACGCGCGAACGGGCGAGGTGCTGACGCTCGCGTACATGAACGACGAGGCGCTGGCGAAAACGCGCGAGACCGGCGAGACGTGGCTCTGGAGCCGCTCGCGCAACGAGCTGTGGCACAAAGGCGCGACGTCCGGCAATACGCAGCGCGTCGTCGCCATCAGCGAAGACTGTGATGCGGACGCCTTCGTCATCAGCGTCATCCCGAACGGCCCGGCGTGCCATACCGGCGCGCGATCGTGTTTCACCGGAGTCCCGCCGCGAACGCTCGACGGGCTGATGAACGTCCTGCGCGATCGCCGCGAAAAACGCCCCGAGGGGTCCTACACCGCGAAACTGTTCACCGAGGGGCGCGGGCGGATCGCGAAAAAAATCGGCGAAGAAGCGACGGAGGTCGTCATCGCTGCGCTCAGCGAAACGCGCGAACGGATGGTCAGCGAGATCGCCGATCTCGTCTTCCACGTCAGCGTACTCATGGCCGACGTAGGCATCGAATGGGCGGAGATCGAAGGAGAGCTGGAACGCCGCAAGTAACGCAGATCACAGGCGCGAAACGTTTTCGGACCGAACGTCACTACTTTCCCGGTTTCAAAAAAACACTCGGAGGAAAGAAAGAAAATGCTTCGTGTCCCGCTTCGTATCGCTCTCTTCTCACTCGTCACGCTGGCGTTGTCGGCGCCAGTCTTCGCCTACAACGTCGTCAACACGACGTGGACGGTGCAGTGTCTCTTCAGTCCGTCGTGCAGCGTCACCGTGACCGACTACGGCGCGTATTTCTCCGTCCCCGGCGGCAGCGGCAACGGCCACCTGCAGTCGCGCATCTACCAGGGACAGCCCGGAACGGTCGGCGCCGGAAAATGGGTCTACGAATATCGGATCGACCTGACTCAGGTGGCCGGCATCACCTACATTCCGTACGCCGATGAACTGGCGATCTACAACTGGGGAACGCTGCGGCAGTACGACTTCAACTCCGACGGCATCTCCACCGATCAGGTCTTCAACAAAACCAGCGGCCTGGGCACGAAGCCGGTCACTTCGGCCTTCCTCTCCGGAGGATGGTCGTACTTTGTCGTGAGCAGCGGCGTCGCCGCGGGCAACTATGTCGGCGGCGGCGAGAGCAGCTACTTCTTCGGGATGGTTTCCGACCAGGCGCCCGTGCTGCGGACCGTCTGGGTCCACCTCGACAGCGGCTGGGTCTCGATGACCGGCTACGCGCCGCCCACTCCGTAACTTCGACATCGCGCGAGGGACAGGCGTTCGCGCCTGTCCCGTCTTGCCCTCCCAAAGCAAACGTGACGCAGCTCACGCTTTCGACAGGTGGCGCGGCATACTTTGCGTCGCACGCAAAGCTTGAATCGATGAACGTTTTACGAATTGGCCGCTACCGCGTCCTGCAGCGCCTTGGGAGTGGCGGGTCGTCGGACGTGTATCTCGCCGAGGACTCGATGCTGCGGCGGAAGGTGGCGTTGAAGATTCTCCGGCGCCGCGATGCCGACGCGAGCCAGTTGCGCAGTTTCGAGCGCGAGGCGCGCTGCGCGTCGATGCTCAATCATCCCAACATCGTCACCGTGTTTGACGTCGGGCATGAAGACGAGCTGCAGTACATCGCCACGGAGTATGTCGATGGCGAGACGCTGCGCGAGCGGCTCGATCGCGGGCCGATGACGGCGGCCGAGGCGGTCGACGTCGCGTTTGCCATCGCCGGCGCGCTTGTCGCCGCGCACGAAGCGTGGATCGTCCACCGCGACATCAAGCCGGAGAACATCATGCTGCGCCGCGACGGCGGCGTGAAGGTGCTCGACTTCGGCGTGGCCGCGCTCTTCGGCGACGGCGACCGCACCGATCCGCTGCGCCGCCGCACCTCGCTGACCGGCACGCTGCCGTACCTCTCGCCCGAGCAGGTCCGCGGCGACGCCATCATCGATACCCGCTCCGACATCTACTCCCTCGGCGTAGTCCTCTACGAGATGTTGTCCGGCAAGCAGCCGTTCACCGGCCAGACGGTCATGGACGTGCTCGCCGCGATCGTGGAGACCGAGCCCGCACCCCTGCCGCCGATCGTCCCACCATCGCTGCGAACGATCGTCGATCGCGCGCTGCTCAAGAATCTCTACGAACGGCAACAGACCGCCGCGGAGATCCAGTCGCTGCTGGCCGAGGTACGGCTCGACCTGATGTTGCGCGACCGCGCCGCACGCATCGCCGGTTGAAGACTCTCCCGTCCAAGATATCGATCCTCGCCAAACTCCGCGGGAGAAGGCCACTATACGCGGCCCTCTCCGAGAGTTTGGCTATTACTTATTTTCCGAGCGCCTTTAGCAGGGCGGCAGCCGCGCGGAGGTCGACGGTGACACCGACAAACGGGTGGCCTTCCCATCGTTTGCTCGTCGGGATGTCGGCATCCGTCCCGGTGAACTTGCTGCCGGGAACGAGTCCTGATGCGGAGTTGAGTTGTGTGACGTGCGCGAAATGAACGCCCACAGTGATCAGGATCTGTCCCACATCGACAGTGGCTCCAGCGAGGCCATGCTCTTTCATGTTGTTGATGGCAAATGCGATCGTCGGATTGATGTGGGTGCGCCAGTCGTAGGTCTTCTCGAGGTCGCGCCTTCCCCATGCGTAGTAGGTGTACGCAACGGCATATACGATGTTCCGCTTTTTCTCTTCGCTAGGAAGAATGATTTTGTCCTGTCCACTCGCCACGAGCTTGAAGGAAGTATCCGCGGCCTGAGGCGTCCAGATAGGTCCGAAACTGAGGATTCCGTCATAGAGCTTGTTCACCTTGAACTTGAATACGCCCAGGGTGGTCTTCGTGCCAGACACAATCGTGTACATCTCGACAACGCCTTCCCCGGGAGCGAAGTCGCCGAGCGTGAACACTCGTTTCTTGCAGACTTTGACTCCGCCGGCGAATTTCGAGAAATCCGTCGTTACGTCGGCCCCGACTGCAGAAAACGCCAACGCGCGTGTGGGACTTGTGCGCGCGACCTCGATTGCATCGACGACCGTGTCCTCGCCCCAAACCGTGACTTCGACGGTGTCGTTCTCGTCGATGGGTCCCTCCGGATAATGAAGAATCGAGCCGCCGGGAGTGACGACGAAGCGGGCAACATTCTCATCCGGGTCGTACTCGGCTACACCCGGAGTAGCACATGAATCGGTCGGGCGCCCGCCATCTGCCTTCTGCCCTTCCGCGCCTGTGTTTCGTAGCTTGAACCCTATCAGCCGGTCAGCGCCGGTCGGCCCTTTTCGAATGACGACCGCCATGATCGTCTTACTGATGGAAGCGGCCGGAATGGTCACAGTTTTCGTTTGTGGATTCGGCGACTCCAGAGTCAGCGCCTCTCCCGCGAACACGGCGCTGATCGGCGCGCAATTTACTCCCACGCCGCAGGTAATCGTAATGACGGCATTCGCACCCTCGACGTCGATCGTCTGATTATTAGGTCCACTCGCCGTGAGCTTTCCCGATGCATCGGCGGCGATGTTCACCTGGATATTGTTGTCACCGGCGAGAACGTTCAACGCGAAGAGTAGGGATGCGCCGGCGAAAAATGACAGGATTCGATGATTCTTCATGGCCGATTCCTTTCCGATCAAAAGTCACAATTGAGCGCGTCGACAACGGCCGCAGCGCTACTGAAGACAGCCTTGCCTGCAAAAGGACCTTTATTGAACTTGCCTACGAGAAATCCGAGCGCATGACGTTGCTCGTCAACCAGAGCCGCACCGGAGTCGCCGGGGACGGCTGGAATGTCCACAATTACGACAGCGCCGAGACCGATATTCGGCATGTGCGCTAGTGCTTGGACGATCCGCCCCTCACACCGCTTGCTTCGCGCGCCGAACATAAAAACGGTGATTCCGTCATCCGCGGGTGATGCTACGGAGCGCCATCCTTGAAGCTCGCCGATCGTCGGAATCGTATTCGAAGCGTCGGCTGGGTCGTCGAGCGTAATCTTCGCGGCATCGACCCCCCGAGTCGTGCCGAAGGCGAGTACTCCCAGCCTCTGCGTTTCCGGACTTTGGACCTTGACGCTGGGCACCACGAATTCCGGCGCAGGCAGATTACCGATCGGAAAATCCTGCAGTCTGCTGACGTGCATGGCCGTAATGGCCACCGTGTTGCCGTCATCGAAATCGGTGGCGAAAGCACCGATCGTTCCTTCGGGCTCGTGCGGATCGTTGTTAGGACCGGTACTCTCGCCCGCGAATGCGAGCTGCTCGATGTCACCGACCTCAATTACGTCGACACGGATCCTCTTGTTCTTTGAAGACATCGTTCGCGGCAGCGACTTTTGTTTCAGTTTCTTCAGTTGCGCCGACGAGAGCTTGCGGCGGACAAAAATAGTGATTGCTGGCTCATCAGTTGTGACGCCGTCGCGGATCGCTTTGCCGAGACCGTAGCCAACCACTCCTTCGATCTGTAGTAGGGAACCCGAGCGCGCCTCCAACATCTGGTACGCCCAGCGCAAGGCGGGGCCGACAACAAACGGTGGCGCGCCGGGCCGCGTGGCGAGCGCGAGGCGTCGGCGCGCATCAGCGGCAGCCTGCAGCGCAACGTGCAATGCCTTTGTGGCACGCCGTACCGCCGCGAGATCGGTCCGTTGCTGCTGACGCTTTCGAGTCACTTCGGTACCCCGTCAGCTGTTGACGGACATAGTTGCGGAATTCACAAAGGCTGAAGCGCGTCAGCGGCGCGAGCATCGCCACGTCGAGGCGACGCCAATTTCACCTCATCCCATCCTCACCTATCAAACTGCGCCGCGACGTAGTCGTAGAACGCTTGTTGTCCGGTCGCGGAGAAATTGAGCACTACCTGCACTTCGCGGCCGCAGTCGACCTGCTTGATGCAACCCTGGGTGTTGTTGAGGGTGGCGTCGATGGCGAGGCTCATCGTCGTCGGGGGTTGGAAGAAGCTTTGGTTGGCGAGCCAGCAGGTGGTGACTACGTCCCACATGTCGTAGAAGGATTCAGCGTCGACGAGCTGGTAGCTCTCGTAGGCGAGTTGGGAGTAGCGGGAGCCTTTGGCGGCTTGCGCGGCCAGCTTGGCCATGAAGGGCTTGGTGATGGCGGCCTGGTTGGTCATGTCCAGCGGGAACTGGATGATGGGGCAGGTCGTGTTCGCGAAGACCCAGTCGACGGAGACGGCGTCCCAGAAGGCGTTCCATTCGGCGCAGTTGTTCCAGGGCGGCGTGGGGACGGTGGACGGATCGAGATTGCCGGCGACGTTGATGGCGCCGCCCATCCAGATGATCTGGGCGATCTTTGATCCCAACTCCGGCGACTGTTGCAGCAGGGTCATGATCGGCGTGAAGGGACAGGTCACGAGCAGCGTCACCGGGCCGGACGCTTTTTCCATCAGCGACTGCAGGAGCGAATCGCCGTCGGGGAAAGGCGGCCAGTTCGGGTTGGGCGGGAAACTCTTCAGGCAGTTGATGGCCGACTCGCGCACGCAATCGCTGCGGTATTGCCACGGAAACGGATTCCAGCCGCGCGCGCTGCTCAGGCCCATGGGGATGTCCGTGCGGTTGATGTAGCTCATGATCTGCCAGGCGGTCTGCATCGCCGCGGAGTCGATGCAGTCGGCGTTGACGATCACCGCGCCGAGGAGATTGATGCCGGGCATGGTGGTCAGAAGAACCTGCGACATGTACTCGTCGATCGCGGCGTCGTGCACGAGGATGACGTCCATGGGATGCTCCTTCCGAATTTTTTAGCTGTATTTGCATCCTAACATCCTTGCGGGCCGAGGCAAGCGGCTTTAGGATGGCGGGACATTCCCCCCGACATCACGATCAGAAAAGGCGGACGCATGAAGCGAATCCCTGTGCTCATCGACACCGACGTCGACATCGACGATTGGATGGCCATCCTCTATCTCTCGATGCATCCGAAGGTCGATCTTCGCGGCATCACCACCACCGGCGTCGGCGCGTGCCACCTCACTCCCGGCACGCGCAACGCGCTCAATCTGCTGCAGCTCACGGGCAAACCGGACGTGCCCGTTGCGAAGGGCACGAACGCGCCGCTGAGTTACAGCAACGTCTTTCCGACGTCGATCCGCGGACCGATCGATGCCGTCTACAACGTTCCGCTTCCGACGAATCCGAACGATCCGGTGACGGAGAGCGCGGTCGATTTTCTGCGCGCGACGCTGATGGCGTCCGCCGATCCGATCACCATCCTCGCCATCGGCGGCGGCACGAACCTCGGCACCCTTCTTCACAACTACCCCGACGTCGCGCCGAAGATCGAGCGCATTGTGATGATGGGCGGCGCGGTCTACGTTCCGGGGAACGTCAACGTCGTCGATGCCGACTACACGAACAAAGTCGCCGAGTGGAACTTCTTTCTCGATCCGCTGGGCGGGCAGTACATGTTCGACTCCGGCGTTCCGGTCACGCTCATTCCGCTCGACGCGTCCGACAACGTGCCGCTGAATCTGCCGTTCTACGACCGCATCCAGCAGCGCCACACCACGCCGCAGGCCGCGTTCATCTACCAGACGCTGACCGCGGACATCCCCTTCGTGCAGAGCGGCGACTTCTTTTTCTGGGATCCGCTGGCGGCCGCGGTGCTGACCGATCCCAAACTCGCGTCGGGAAAGACGTTGAAGTTGCGCGTCGTGCAGGAGCTCGACGAAGAAGCGGACCACTCCGGCCAGCTCGTCGAAGATCCGAATGGTGCGTCGATCGACGTCATGCTCGACGCGGACGCCGATGCCTTCTACGACCTCTTCCTCGACGTCATCAACAGCTAAGGAGAACGAATGACGACTTCTCACGCCATCCTGTTCTACGTCAACGGCGACCGCTACGAGATTGCGGATCCCGATCCGACGATGTTGCTCATCGACTGGCTTCGCAGCGACGCCGTCGGCTTCACCGGCACGAAGCTCTCCTGCGGTGAGGGCGGTTGCGGCGCGTGCACGGTGATGCTTTCGCGCTGGGAGCCGGCGGAAAAACGCGTGGCGGAGACGGCGATCAATTCGTGCCTGCGTCCGATCTGTTCGCTCGACGGCGCCATGATCACGACCACCGAGGGGATCGGGAGCACGCGCGAGAAACTCGATCCGGTGCAGTTCGCGATCGCCGCGCACAACGGATCGCAGTGCGGCTTCTGCACGCCCGGGTTCGTGATGAACATGTTCACGTTCCTGCGCAACAATCCGAAGCCCGAGCAGCAGCAGATCGAGGATCTCTTCGACGGCCATCTCTGCCGCTGCACCGGCTACCGCCCGATCCTGGAAGGGATGAAGAGCTTCGCCGTCGATTACAAGAAGCACAACACCTACTCGACGAACCACAAATGCTTTGCGGACGTCCCGATCGAACAGCATCGGCCGGGACCTCGCCCATCGCTCGAGTTTCCGACGGAATTGATCGAGTACGCGAACCGGACGTCATCGCTCGAAAGCGCCGGCCGAGGCTATCGCTGGTTCCGTCCGGCGACGCTCGAAGAAGCGCAGCAGATCAAGGCCGCGAACGGCGGCAACTCGCGCAACGTGAAGCTGGTCGTCGGCAACACGTCGATCGGAATTTACAAAGCGGACGTCGATGATCCGCATGTCCTCATCGACATCCACGCGATCCCAGCCCTGCTCGGCTTCCGCGAATCCGATCGAGGTCTCGACGTCGGCGCCGCGGAATCGCTGCAGAACGTGATCGATGAACTGCAACGCGTCATCGCCACGAAGCCGAAGGAGAAGACGCTCGGATTCGCGGCGTTCCGCACGCACCTGCTCGACGTCGCCAATCTGCAGGTGCGCAACATCGGCTCGATCGGCGGCAACGTGATGATGACGCGCGCTCAGGCCGAGACGGACTCCCCATTCCCTTCCGACGTCTACCTCGTGCTAGAAACCCTCGGCGCTTCGATCGCGATCGCCTCGGGCGATTACGACGGCGGCAGCAAGACCTTCGCGATGGCCGAGCTCCCACCCGTTTCAAAACTTCCCGCCGACGCCATCGCGCAGTCGTTCCACATTCCGTACTCGCAGGCCGGCGACGAGATCGAGACGTTCAAGATCGCCTATCGCGATCAGAACGCGCACGCGATCGTGAATGCAGGATTCGTCGTCCGCCTCGACAAGAAAGAGGTTGTCCAGAGCGCGACGATTCTCTACGGCGGCCTGGCAGCGATGCCGTCGCGGATGTCGAAGACCGAGGCCGCCATCGTCGGCGCGAAGTGGACGGATGCCACGCTCCAGAAAGCGCTGGACGTGCTCGCGGGCGAAGTCGCGAAGGTGATCCAGCCGATGCCGGGCACGAATTTTCTGCCCGAGGGATATCGCGAGTCGCTGACGGAAACGCTGCTCTACAAATTCTTTTTGCACGTCGCCAACAACCGCGTGCCGAAGGAAGTGCAGCCGGAGAATCGCTCCGGCGGCGAGGTCTACGTGCGCCCGCTCTCCGGCGGCAAGCAGACGGTGAGCGTCTATCACCAGGAGCGGCCGGTCGGCGAACCGATCCTCAAGACCACCGCGTTCGTGCAGGCCGCGGGCGAGCAGAAGTACACGCAGGACATGCCGCTCCCGCCGCACGGCTACGACTCAGCCTTCGTGATCAGCGAGATCGCCGCGGGCACATTCAGCTACAAGAAAAACGCGGACGACGCGTTGAAAGCGGCGCAGAAAAAGTTCGACGGCGTGGTCGCCTACATCACTGCCGACGACGTCCCGAACCAGAAGAACCCTTACGTCGGGCTGGGAGGAGACGACGTGGTCTTCGCAGTCGATCAAACGATCATCTGCTGGGGTCAGCCGATCGGGCTGGTCGTGGCGAAAGATCGCTGGACCGCGCAACGCGCCGCGTACTTCATCCAGACGGAGATGATCGATTTCAAACCGACGAAGCCGGTGCTGACGATCGACGAAGCCGTCAAGGCCAAGCAATTCTTCACCGATCAGAAGTACAACCAGCACATCCCCTACATCACGCGCAAAGGCAGCGACGAGAAGTGGCTGAAGAATCCGGCCAAGCCGATGAAGGGATGCGAAGTCGTCGAAGGGGAGATGGGGAACGAGGCGCAGGAACATTTCTACATGGAGACGCAGGGCGCGCTGGCGCTGCCTGATGCGCAGGGCGTGATGACGATTTACTCGGGAACGCAGCAGGGTTCATCGGTGCAGTCCTCGGTGGCGCAACTTCTCAATATCGAGAACAGCGCCGTCACCGTTTTTCAGCGCCCGCTCGGCGGCGGATTCGGCGGCAAGCAGGCGCGCCCGCTGGTCATCAATCCTGCGCCGGCCATCGCGGCGTGGATTCTCAATCGTCCGGTGCGGCTGATCCTCGACCGCAACACGGACATGAACATTACCGGCAAGCGCCATCCGTATCAGGGCCACTTCCACGCCACGTTCACGAAGAAGGGAGAGATCAAGGGCTACAAGGTCCGGCTCTACTCGAACGGCGGATCGACGTATGACCTCAGTTTCCCGGTCATGGATCTTTCGCAGCAGCATTCGGACGCCGCGTACTTTGTGCCGACGTGGCACAGCCGCGGCGACGTGACGCGCACGAACAACGCCAGCAACACGGCGTTCCGCAGTTTCGGCGTGGTGCAGGCCACGCTGATCTGCGAGGAGGCGATCGAGAAGATCGCGCACGCGTGCGGAATGCGCGCTGAGGACGTGCGCTGGAAGAACCTGTACCAGGATGGGACGAAGCGGCGGTACCAGCAGACGCCGTACGCGCAGGATCTCGATCAGTGCAACATCCGCGATCTCTGGCAGCGGCTGATGAAGTCGTCCGACTTCAACAAGCGCCGCGACGCCGTCGAGAAGTTCAACGCGAAGAATCGCTGGCGCAAGCGCGGACTGACGATGATCCCGATCAAGTACGGGGTCGGCTATCAACCGCGCCTGCTCGATCAGGGCGTGGCCTACGTGGCCGCGTACGCGACCGACGGAAGCGTGATGCTGCAGCATGGCGGTGCAGAGTCGGGCCAGGGCATCGACACGAAGATGATGCAGATCGCCGCGGAAACCCTCGGCATCGACATGAGCATCATCCGCGTGGCGCAGACGTCGACCGACACGATGCCGAACGCAACGCCGACCGCGGCGTCGTCAGGATCGGATCTGTTCGGTGGCGCGGTGCGCAATGCGTGTCTCGAACTGCGCGCGCGGCTCGAGAAGTACTGCAAGGAGAACAAGGTCAAAGGTTGGAAGACGGAGTGGAAGAAGCTCTGGCCGACGATCATCAACGGCGCCTACAACGCGCGCGTGAATCTGGCCGTGGAAGGCTTCTACCAGACGCCGCTGATCGGGGACGTGGAGGGGTCGGATCAGTACGGACGCGCGTTCCTCTATTTCGTCTACGGCGCCGCGGCGAGTGAAGTCGAGATCGACGTGCTCACGGGTGAGACGACCGTCCTTCGCTCGGACATCCTCATCGACATCGGCCACAGTCTCAATCCCTGTCTCGACGTCGGCCAGGTCGAAGGTGCGTTCGTGCAGGGCCTCGGGCTGATGACCACCGAGCAGATGATGTACGAGCCCGACGGCCGCCTCTATTCGAACGGGACGTGGGAGTACAAGCCGCCGTGCTCGAAGTCGATCCCGGTCGACCTTCGCGTCACGCTCGACAAAGGGGGCGATCCGAATCAGACCAATTCGGCGGTGATGTCGTCGCGCGGGATCGGCGAACCGCCGCTGGTGTTGTCGACGTCGGTTTTCTTCGCGATCAAGCAGGCCATCATGTCCGCGCGTCGCGATCAGGGCGACGACACATGGTTCTCGATGCCGGCGCCGGCCACCGTGGGGCGCATTCAGAGTCATTGCCGCGTGACACGCGAATCGATGCATTTGTGAGGAAGCGATTTTTTTGAGCCGGCGGGATTTGGCCCGCCGGCATAGCAGAGAAAGAGAGGGAAACAACATCATGCCCGACTTTTCCATCAGCATCGTTCCAGGGGACCCGGCGACCTTTTCACCGGACCCACAGCTTTGCCCACCGAACTCCATCGTCAGCTGGAACAACACGACCGAGGACGACCATCAGCTCAAGTTGAGCGACGGCAGGGTCACGGACGTGATCATTGCCGAACAGTCGTCGGATGAATACGTCATCGCGGCCTCGATCACCTACGAGTGCACGATGCGCGGACACGAAGGAGAAAACGGCTCGATCGATGTGGTGGCCGTTCTGGACATCCCGCCGTGCTGAGCGGCGGCAGCCGCTCGTCCACAACATTCAGAGAGGGAGAAAAAATGAAAACGCATAAGACCGCGCGGCTGACCGTCGTGTCGACGTTCGCACTCGCGCTGTTGTTCGCGGTACCGCTGTTCAGTCAGACGTCGGGAACCAAGAGCGGCGCTGGAACGAAGAAAAAATCGAGTCAGAGCGCATCGACGGCTGCCGCCGCCCCGGCTACGTCGCAGATTCCATGCGCGCGTCCGCAGCAGCCGCTGGTGAAAATCCCCGAAGTCGTTTCCAAAGGCGGCCGGCTGCGCGCGACCGTTACGGCCACCAGCGAATTCGACCGCATCGGCACGCGCACTCCCGGCAGCGTCAATGGAGGAGGTCCCACGCAGCCCGGCGATCCGAATGCCTACACGGCGTGCTACGGACAATGGGTCCGCGCCTTCCGCAGTCCGGACGCCGTTCCGCCGTTTCCCGCGCCGGGTACGGAGGCCGCCGTCGGCGATCCGATGAACGGACCGACGCTTCGCGCGAAGGTGGGAGACTTCATCGAGCTCACCTTCCTCAACAACATCGACCCTGGGGTGTTCGGCAAGTCGATCGACAGCGGCGACGAGGGAGGGTGCGATCACACGTACGGCGCGCCGGTCCCCGCAGGCACGCCCTCCAACGATTACCCCGGCACCAATCAGAAGGGAGACAAGTTCCCCAACTGCTTCCACGGATCGACGACGGCGAACATTCACTTCCACGGAACGCACACGAATCCGAATTCGACCGGCGACAACGTTTTCCTGGAGATCCTTTCGTCGATGCGGCTGACCGGGAAGCCGGTAGTCACACCCGACAGCGTGAAGAAGGATTTCGACGCCTTCTTCGACCGCTGCGAAGTGGAGCTTGGAAAAGGATCGCATCGCGAATGGCCCCGCCAGTACCCGAGCGATTTCCCAACCACCGATTGGACCGATAAACAGAAGGCGGATCTGCTCAAGTTCGACGCGCAGAGAGGCGGCGGCACGCCGCTGTCGCCGGTGAACGATAAGCAGATCAAGGAAGGCGCCTGGCCGCAGTACTACATCGGCTCCTATCCGTACTGCTTCAAGCTGCCGTCGTATCCCGATCCTGCAGCATCGACGACGTCGACCACGAGCGCCGCCACGCACGTGCACGACGGCTCGGGCGAGCTGGCCGGCAGCGCGGCGCGGACGCTGTTGACCGAGGCGCCACACTCTCATCTGCTGCAGATGGGACAGGCGCCGGGCACGCACTGGTACCACGCCCACAAACACGGCTCGACGGCCATCGACGTCGGCAACGGCTTCGTCGGAGCGTTCATCATCGAGGGGCAGTACGACGAGGAGATCACCAAGTTCTACACGAAGGACACTCCTCCCACTAGCGTCAAGCCTCCTGCGACGGTTGCTACGCCCGACTGGAGCCTCAATCCCGCGTGGAATCCGACGGTGCTGGTGATCAATCAGTTCGGCGTTTCTCCGAACCTGAAGAATCCCGCCGGCGGTCAGGACAAAGGTCCCGATTTCTCCGTCAATGGCAGGATCGATCCGGTCATCTCCATGCGGCCGGGCGAGGTGCAGATGTGGCGCATCGTCAATGCCTCCGGCCGCGGCGGCACGTACTTCATCGCGCCCCCTCCCGGCTTTCACTGGCGGCAGCTGGCGCAGGACGGCGTCCAGTTCAAGGACGTGAATTATCAGAACAGCCAGGATCGCCCCTTCCTCCTGGCGGCCGGCAATCGCGCCGATCTCCTGGTGCAGGCGCCTCCTCAGTGCAACGCCCTCAAGCCGCCGTGTTCGTACTCGGTGCAGGTCAACAACGAGGTCGATCCGTCGGACCTCGTCGGAGCGTTCCCGATCACTCTCATGACGGTAAATGTCTCCGGCACACCGTTCTCTCCGGCCATGGCCTTCATGACGACGGCGCCGACCTTCCCCACCTTCCTCAAAGACATCGCGGACAGCGAGGTGACCGGGACGAAGACGATCGCCTTCAACACCATCCCGCAGGTCGCTCCTCCGTCGCAGCCGGCCCGTCACGAGATCGACGGCAAGCAGTTCGACGGCGAGGTCGGCGCGGTGGTGCTGCTCAACACGGTCGAGGAGTGGAAGATCACGAACTCGACGCAGGGCAACATCTCCCACCCGTTCCACATCCACATCAATCCGTTCCAGGTGACCGAGGTATTCACGCCGAACGAAACGCTGTCCAACGGCGCGCCGAAATACGTGACCGACAAGACGAACATCCAGCCCGGCCAGTGCTTCCTCGATCCGAAAGATCCGAGCACCTGGAAGCCGTGCGGCGGCGGCGGCTCGTCATCGAAGGACGCGATCTGGTGGGACGTCTTCCCGATCCCCTCCGGCCTGGTCGCCACTGACGCCGCCGGCAACCAGATCAAAGACGCCGCCGGCAACGTGATCGTCGTCCCCGGCTACTTCAAGATGCGCAGCCGCTTCGTCGACTTCTCCGGCTACTACGTAATCCACTGCCACATCCTCGCCCACGAAGACCGCGGCATGATGACGGTCGTGGAAGTGGCCCCGCTGTCGTCGCCGTACGCACACCACTAACGCGCTTCGAACCAGGCGGCGGCCGCAAGGCCGCCGCCTGATTTTTGGAATGCGGGCGTCAGAGAAAGAGACAAACTTTCGCCACATTTCCTGATTTAAGGTACCCTCATGTCTCCCTCTCATGAGCGCAACCGTCCCCGCGGAGGCCCGCCCGGTCGCCCGCAACTGCCCGATTTGCGGCAAGGAACTGCCGGCAGGAGGAGAGCAGTGTTCGTCGTGTGAGGCGGGAACAGTCGCCAAACCCGCAACGCGACTTTGTCCCATTTGCGCCAGCGAACTGCCGCAGCGCGCGCAAAAGTGCCTCAAATGCGGCGAGTATGTGAATTGGAAGGGAAGACTGACTTCGGTCAAAGCCACCATCACGTACGGCGTCACAACGGCGGCAGCGGTAATCGGGATCATTCTCGCCTGGCCAAAAGTAGTCCCGGCGCCGCATCCGGCCACGACAACGATTTCAGGACGGGCAGGACTGGACGTGACGAACTTTGGCATCGCCGACGCGGAAGCGAAGTTCCTCAGCGTGCGCGTGACGAACAACGGGACCGAGGAGTCGCGGCCCAGTTGGAATCTCAAACTGAACATGCTTGATGAGCCGAAGGTCATCGAATTCGGAGCGCTGGAACCTCGCTCACCGGACAAACTCATCGCCCCCGGCGGCACGGAGACACTGGACTTCAACATCCGCAACATCCGTCCGAGGTTCGACGTCAACCACGCGGATTTCTGGGCGCGCCACGGAACGAGAAAAATAACGCTGACCGGAACAGTGGTCGACTCCAGCGGAAAGTCACACGAGGTGACACCCCGATCGGTGCCACTCAACGCGCTGAAGTACCTGGTGATTCGACTTGTTCCGATTCGCGCCACCACCACCAGCTCATGAAGACACGCTTGCTTGCCGTGGTTCTCTTTGCCGTCGCGGTACTGCGCGCCGAGGCGCAGACTCCGTGTGACCTTGCCGGGACGAAAGACGAAGACAGGAGCGTGGCGTATCAGATGGAGATCACGTTCGAGCCTCCGCCAACAGCCAAAACCACGCTGCGGTTTTTCGACGAGGCCGGCCTGTGGTTGAACGACCGCGACGTCGTCCCGTCACCGAAAGAGGGGAAAGCGACCTTCACCGACAACAGCGTCGATCACGCGTTCTATCCGGAAAAGTATTTCGTTGCCGCAACGGGGGCGCGGGAGCGCTCTACCCTCTGCGTACCCGGGAGGGGCACCAAAGCGCCCTATGCTCCATGTACCGGTCAGTTCGCACTGGAGCTGACGCAGTTGAAACCGCCGCTGAACATTGTGATCGAAGCGCCTAAAGCGGCCGAGGTCAGCGTGACCATGGAGCTTCCGCGCCCGGACGGCGGCGTTTGTAAGCGGGAGTTGACTGTCGTCAGAGGTATGAGACCCACGGCGGATATCAAGGTGGGCGACGGTGAAAGCATCCGGCTCGCCGTAAAGGGCGACGCTGCCGATAAAACGCAGTCGGCTGGCTGCCGAGCTGACGTCGCCCATCCCAGAGCGGACCTGACGGTGCCGGTGCGAACGAGCAGCCCGCGGAATGGCGCAAGTCCAAACCAGGACCTCGTCTCTCAGTGCCAACTGGTGAAAGTGCGCCTGCTCAAATGAGACGGCGCCTCGCTCTTGCCGTTTTCGCGGCCGCTTTCTGTGCACAACTCCAGGCGCAGGAGCTCGATATCTACGATCTCAACGACTTCGTCGATCCACGCCAGCTCGGCGCGGAGGCGGCGTCGCATGGACGGCTGAACTGCCCCTGCAATCCTTTCCTCGTCTCGCGACTCATCGCAGGCGACGTCGCCAACTACGTCGACGTGCTGCGCGTGACGGATTCCGGCGCGTCGTTCGTCCACCTCGCCACCAGCTACTACCGCGGTCCCTGGCAGGCCAACTGGAAAATCACGCAACTGAACCGGGAGCAATTCGGGGCCGACCCGACGCCCCGCTTCAGCAGCAGCGCAGCGACGCCTCAGGACAAGAACACCTTGCAGCTCGCCCGCTACCTGGCGGTGGGGCCGCCCGGTTCGCCATCGATCATTCGCATGGAGGCGACGTGGACGAACGTCCACTACCGGCAGGCCACGCCCGTCAACGGGAAGTTCAGCTACGCCAGCCGCCACGAGACCGAAACCGGATTCGAAGCGGATATCCCGTGGCACCTCGGCCACTTCCCCCTCATCTCGTCGCTCGTTTACGTCGGGCGCTCCGGATTGCGCAACGTCGGGCACGCCGACAGCGCGTTCGCGGAACGGCGGGTGACTCTTCTGCATCGGCTGCCGCGCATATCGGCCGGCGATTGGTCTCTCGACCCGGCCATCGCCGTTGGATCGGTGAATGCCGGACAGTGGAGCGACCTCATGATGCAGCCTTCCTTCCACGTCGTCTCGCCGACGATTCCCGGCCTGAACATGCGCGTGAACTTCCGCTACGCGCCGCAGATCGGCCGCCTCCGCCGCGCGGCACCGGGAGAGAGCCCGCATTCGGAAACGGCGAACCAGTTCGCCATTTTCATCGACCGCGCCATCTTCGCGCGCCGGTTTCACTGAGCGGCGGGGATTATGACGGCTGTGCGTGGATCGTTGGTGGAGCTGAACGGGATCGAACCGTCGACCTCCTGAATGCCATTCAGGCGCTCTCCCAATTGAGCTACAGCCCCATGCCACTAACGATCACTGCGGGAAGGTACGGAAACTAACGCGGTTGCCGCGTCAAAATTTCCGCTGCGGCGGCGGATTCTAGCTGAGCGCCGTGGGAACATCAATTGCGTGAGCCCACCCACTTGAGCCGCATCACGCGCGCGCTGCGCCATCGCAACTATCGCCTCTTCTTTGGAGGGCAATCGATCTCGCTGGTCGGGTCGTGGATCACGCGCATCGCCACGAGCTGGCTCGTCTATCGCCTGACCGGATCGGAGCTCCTCCTCGGCATCGTCGGATTCGCGGGGCAGATCCCGATGCTGATCCTGTCGCCGTTCGCGGGCGTGCTCGTCGATCGGTGGGACCGGCATCGCATCCTCGTCATCACGCAGATCCTGTCGGCGCTGCAGTCGGCTGCGCTGGCGGTGCTGGCGCTGATGAACGTCATCACCGTGGCCGAGGTGATTGTGCTGCAGCTGGTGCAGGGGGTGATCAACTCGTTCGACACGCCGGCGCGGCAGGCCTTCGTGGTGGAGATGGTGGACGACCGCGACGACCTGCCCAACGCCATCGCGCTGAACTCGTCGATGATCAACGCCTCGCGCATCATCGGGCCGTCGATCGGCGGCATCCTCATCGCCACGCTTGGCGAAGGATGGTGCTTCGGCGCGGACGCGATTTCGTACCTCGCCGTCATCGCGTCGTTGCTGGCCATGCGCCGGACGCGCGCGATGCGTACCGAGGTCGACACGCGCATGTTGGAAGAGTTGCGCACGGGATGGACGTACGTGTCGCGCTTTCCGCCGGTGCGCGCGCTGCTGCTGATCGTGGCGCTGGCCGGGCTGGCCGGGATGCCGTACGCGACGCTGATGCCGGTCATCGCCTCGAAAGTGCTGCACGGCGGGCCGCACACGCTGGGCATCCTGATGACGGCGTCCGGAATCGGCGCGCTGGCCGGCACGCTCTACCTCGCCTCGCGCCACACCGTCGTCGGCCTGGGCAAGGTCATCGTGGCCGCATCGATCGGCCTGAGCGTCGGCCTGATCGCCTTTTCGTTCTCGCACGTGCTCTGGCTTTCGGTGGTGATCCTCCCCATCGTCGGCGCCGGAATGATGCTGCAGGCTGCCTCGGCGAATACGATCCTGCAGACGGTCGTCGACGAGAATCTTCGCGGACGGGTGATGGCGTTCTACGGCGTGGCCATCATGGGCATGCAGCCGATCGGCAGTCTGCTCGCCGGCATCGTGGCGGACCGCATCGGATCTGAAAAGACGATTTTCTACGGCGCGCTCTTCTGTCTTGCCGGCGCGCTCTGGCTGGCGGTGAAACGGCCGATGCTGGCGGAGTACATCCGGCCGATCTACATCGAGCGCGGCATCATCGATCTGACGGCCGAAGAAGCGCGCGGATGATATTCAGCGAATTTGCTGAATGTCATTGACAAATATTCAGCCGCGTGGCTGAATGTCGGCCGATGGCGAAGCGCGAGTCAAAAGCGAAGCTGGATTCGTACGAGGCGGTCTTCAGCGCGCTCGCTCACGCGGCCCGGCGGCGCGTCCTGCTGGCGATCTACTTCAACGGCGGGTCGATGACGGCGGGCGAGATCGCGGCGATGTTCGCGCACGCCTGGCAGACCACGACGCGCCATCTGCAGGTTCTCGAAGCGGCCGGCCTGCTCTCGCATGAACGGCAGGGGCGCATGCGCATCTATCGACTGGAGCTCAAGCGGCTGAAGCTCGTGAGCGATTGGCTCACACATTTTTTCAGAGGAGACGACGATGGCGACAAAGACGAATGACGACGTACCGCAGTTTTTCAGACTGAACGTAGAAGTGGGCAACCTCGACGAAGCGGTCAACTTCTATTCGAAGTTGCTCGGGCTGCAGGGGCGGAAACAGCCGGGCGCGCGCTGCTACTTCGAATGCGGAGCGGTGACGCTGTCCGTGATCGACGTTTCATCGATCGGCAGTCCGCACACCGCGGCGAAGGCGCTCTACTTCACGGTCAAGAATCTCGAAGCGGCCTTCGAGCGCGCGAAAGAGTTGGGATGCCTGTCGCAGGAGTCGGTGCACGACGCGCCCGGCGGCGGAATCGTGGTCCGGCCGTGGGGCGAGCGGTCGTTCTACGCGCTCGATCCGTGGGGAAATCCGCTCTGCTTCGTGGAAGAGGGAACGGTCTACACCGGATGATGCGAAGTGCTGGTGCCGCCGCGCGGCGGCACCAGCGTCGATGATTACGGTTTCAACATCGCCGCAAGCGCGTTGAGGCGCTCCGTCCAGAACTCACGCATGCGATCGGCCTCGGCTTTCGAAATCAGCTTCCGATGTTCGAGCGCGACCTGGCTCTTCGACGCGCCTTTGGCCATGAAGCCGACGTCGATCGGCGAGCCGTCCTCCCAACGAAGGCGCATCGTTTTGTTCGGCGTCGCGCCGCGGACGGTGAGCTTCACGCCCGGCATCCATTTCGCGCGGCCGCGCGCGTTGAACGCCGCGTACAACTTCGCCAGCGGCACGCCGACCGTCTTGCTTTTCGTGATCGACCAATCGCCGCTGCGCTGCTGCCCCTGCGCGCGCAATCCGCGGATGCGTTCGTAGCCGACGGCCACCATCTGCGTCCACCAGCTCGGCGTCTTGTACGTTTCGCGGATGTACTTCACAAGCTCGGGATGCGACATCTCCGTCCCGCCGGCCTTGTCGAGCACGAACACCCACTTCTCCCACGCGCAGCCGGTCGCTTTCTTCACCGACTCATCGCTGAGTCCTGCCAGCGCCGCGTAATCGGGAGCAGGCGCTTCTTCTTTTTTCACGAGATGAAGCCGGGCGGCGGTGTACGACTCGCCCGTCTTCTGCATGCGCGCACGAACGACGCGCTTGAAATCTTTCTGTTGAGTCATCGCGATCTCCTTCGTCCAGTCCGCGAGCATCCGCCCCCAGCGACGAAGCCCTCGAACGAAGGTCCGCAAGTACCCAACCCGAGGATTCGCTCCCCTTTGCCTCCGCATCGGACCTTCGCTGGGAAAGGTCTCAGGAGGTTAGGCGCTGGTTGCCGCCGAAGTGAGATTGTATCGGATTGTCGTGGAGGAATCTACTGATGGTACGGCCAACCTGACGCGGACCTCCTAAGACGCTTCAAATGTCAAGAGTGAAAGACACGCCCTAGTAAGGGCGCTTTCGCTCAGAAATCTCTCAAGGATCGGCTCACCGCTAGAACCACACTCTCGCAGGATCTCAATAATTGTTGGATCATCAAGATGTTTTGTTTTGGCGATTTTTGTGAGCAACTTATTATCGTTCCACGGTCCACGCCGGTACCACGAAAGGATGATTAGAGCGGGCGGAACTTCTTCATCATCATCTTTGATGAACAGCTCGTCGGCCTCGGGAAAATCATTCATAGTGAATGTCCCTCTGGGCAACAGTGGCTGCCTTTCAAAAGCCCATGAAGCAAACCGCTCAAAGTCCCCAGATTGGCTGCGCCAGAGCCGATAGAGTGAGCGAAGAAGATCAGGCGATGGAGGACTATTGGGGAGTCGAGCAGCACCGACCCATGCAAGAGCCCAAGAAGCAACAAAAGCGACCCTGAGGTCATCTTCTCCAACCAATACACTGAGGGCATCACGAAGTGGCTCGAACTTCGTGACCAAAACCGAGCGTGATTTTCGCCACGATAGTACGCCCGGGCAATGCGGCGAATTCCGAAAGGCGATGTTCATGCACGCAAGCGCAGCGCGAGTCTTCTGAAGGCGGTCCCCGGAAACCAGGAGCGACAAGAGCCGTCGTTCCAGCTCCGCCTCGTCCTCGCCTAGGACATCGCTCATCGCAAATACGTATTTCTGCCATTGTTCGCCTTCACTGAAGTAGCCATCATTAACAACTTGTTCGAACAATGCCGCGAACTTTCCAGTTCTCAATTTAGCGTAAGAGATCGTTGCGTGATCGCCGTCTCTAACAGTCTGGTCGAGTGCGGCGCGAAGAGTGGTCGGCGTCACCTGCACCTCGTCGAGTAGACATTGGCGTAGTATGGTTCGCTTGACGAAACCAGCGGTCGGCGCACTTACGTCTTCGGAATCACAGGCTGTGGTCAGTCGGATAATGGTCTGCTCCGCCCTCCGGCCGGCCATTACCGCGGCAAGCGGAACGATCTCGCGCCATCCTTCATCATTGAAATGGGGTTCGAGAAGTTCTACAACACTGCTTCCTTTGTCGCGGCCCGGATACTGCTCCTCGACAAGCCCCCGGGCCGTGAGGTATTCTTGAAACGTGAGATGACGGAACTCATAGGCTGGCTGAACCTCTCCGTCTGCGTCCATGAAGCCTGCCTGCATCAACAAACTGCTTCGATACTCAATCCGCTCTATAAATTGCTCTGGGCTCACCTGCGTGAACTGCAGTTCCGGAATCAGTTCCTCTCTCGCGTGCCTGAGAAGCGCTATTAACGATTTCCGCGCTATCTGTTGTCGACCTGCTTCGGTCATTGCGCAGGCGACGTATGATAGCTGCGCAAGCGCTTCGTCTAGATCGAGGGGCGCAAAGCCCTCGGTATTCCAGGTACGTATCAGAACGCGCACCGCCTCGCGATAGAGCTCAACCCGCCGTGTCGGCAATTCGCCGATACACCGTCGGACGACCAGCAGGGTGGTGAGCATAAGCGGATTTTCGGCGAGAAGCCGAATTCTTTCGTTGTTCCATATGGTCTCCGCCAACTCACGCGCCTCGAATCTGACCTTATCGCTGTTCGCAATAACTTCAACGTGCCAGCGCTCGCACAGCCGTTGAACATCTGCTTCGTCGAATGGCGCGATTCGGGCCTGAACACAGACGCTCGCGATGACCCCTGCGATCAGGCGAAATCCAGCCTCGCGAGAGGTCACTACAATAGCAGCGTTCGGAAACATCGCCACAAATGTGCGCAGGTGTTGCGCAAAGGTGCCGCGTGATCCTTCATCGGAAATTTCGTCGAGACCATCGACCAAAAGGAGCGCCTTTCCTGAACGGAGAGCCTCGTGGATTTGCTCGCGAAAGACGGCAGTTTCCTCCTCATTCATCCCGGCATGCATTGGCAGGTCATCTAGTAACTGGACAATGGGACGTTGACTCCTGTCGCGTAACTCCCGGCATCGCAGGAACAAGGGCAACCACTCACCCTCAGGTAACTCGTCATCGGTCTCCGTCCGTCGCGAGGGGAAGGCATATGCGATGGCGAGACGCTTTAGCAGCGTGCTCTTGCCTCCGCCGGGCTTTGCCACAAGAGCAAGATGGCGACTTGATTTCAGGATCTCGCCAACAGGTACGACAACATCATCCACACGCTGGCCAGACTTCTCAGCCGACTTGATTGCAACTTTTAGCGGTACGAATAGTCGTTCCAGCTTCATACGCGTTGCGCTGAGATCGGTGTCGGCGGGGAGACCATCGAGCTGAATGAAGCCGCACTCCTGCTCGATCCACTGAACGTATCGCGCGAGCGCAGCTTCTCCCAATACTCGTCGGTCCGCTGGCGGAGGCGCCGAACCGATGTAGTTCAATTGGTACAGGGAACCACCTGTTTTGCGATCGGCACCTACAACCTCTCGCGCGACTGCCTGTGCCAGAGGAGTACCGTCAGCGTAGATCAACGCGACATGTGTCCGCTCTTTGCCCTGAGAGTAGTAGACCGCCCAAACATAGCCGGTTTGATGTGCAAGCAGCTCCGTTCCTTCGAGCACCGCAGTGATGCCCGCGTACTCAGCACAACGTCCAGCTCGCTCGACTGCGTGGTCACGCGAGACGAGCAAACGTGAGCGCTCAAGCTCCTGAACGACTTGCGCCCCGTTAAGAAGAATGATCCGGTTATTGGCGCTCGTCTGGAGTTCCTGTTCAACCTCCGTCTCACGGAACCCGCTGAGCGAAACGAAGTAGCCGTTGATCGGAGTGTCCTTCGATTTGTCGCGTTCACGTGTCAAAACACCGAGGAACGTATTGGCGTCACGACCGCCGATTGGCTCCCTTTCGGACTTGCATTCGGCGAGGACCTCGCGCAGCTCGAACCGGTGAGTTCCGCGAATGTCGATCTCACGACCGGACTTTTGCACATCGAGTCGCAGATCGTCGTAACCGAGGGCGAAGAAAAGGTCCTTGGCGAGCCGTGTGAAAAGGTCGCCACGGGCGTTGTTAGTCGATGCCAACAACCTGATTGTCGGTGTCTGCATCTCTACTCCTTAGCGTGTGGAGGGCAGAAGAATGGAAGCATGCCCAATGAAAGATGTCAAAGCGGGAGACATCTCGAACTTACTTCGGCAGCGTGACAATAAACGCCGCCCCGCCACCCTGCACACCCTCGACTTCGATGTTGCCGCGGTGCTGGAGGATGAGGTGTTTGGTGATGGCGAGGCCTAATCCGGTGCCGGCGATTTCCTGGGAGCGGCTTTTGTCGATTCGGTAGAAGCGGCGGAAGATTCGGTCGCGCTCCTCGGGGGGTATCCCTTCGCCGTGATCGGTGATGCGGACGATGCCTCGATCCGAGGTGTGCGAGACATCGACGTCGATCGAGGCGTCTTCGCCGCCGTATTTGATGGCGTTGTCGAGGAGGTTGGCGAAGGCTTGTTGCAGGCGCATGGCGTCGCCGTGGACGTGAGCGCCGTCGCCGGTGATGACGAAGCGGAGATTTTTGGCCGAGGCCCGGTCGCGGAAATCTTCGGCGAGATCTTCGAGAAGGCGGCGCAGGTCGATGTCGGTCTGCTCCAGACTGAGATCGCCGGCTTCGATGTGACTCAGTTCGGAGAGGTCCTGCGCAAGGCGTTCGAGTCGAGCGAGCTGGCGGGACATGATGCGGCGGAGCTGTTTTTCCTGATCGTCCGTCAGCGCGCCGCGATCGAGCTCGAACGTTTCCACGGCCGACTTCAGCGCGGCCAGCGGCGTGCGGACTTCGTGGGAGAAGTCGGCGATGAATTCGCGGCGGAGCTCCTCGAGGCGTTCGACGTGCGTGACGTCGATGAAGAGCGCGACGGCGGCGAGATCGTGCGACGGCAATGGAAAAGCGCGCATCTCGATCTGGCGCTCCTCGATGCCGCTGCGGATGGAGAAGCGGCTGGCGGAGTCGGACCGGTCGGCAAGCGCTTCGTCGAATCCGGACAGGATCGATTGATTGCGAAGAACGCTGGCCAGCGGTTGGCCGACGAATCCAGGCTGCAGACTGAACATCTCCGCGAAGCGGCGATTAGCGAGGACGACGCGGCGCTGGCGGTCGATGGCCAGAACGCCTTCGCCCATGCCGTTCATGATCTGTTGCAGCAACGCGTTCTGAAATTCAGCGGACGAAAGCTGGCGGGACAGCTCGGTGCGCGAACGGTAGAAGCGCGATGCGATCTCGTCGACCGCGCCGAACGAGTCGACGTCGAGCGACGCGGAAGCCTCGCCGTCGGGACGTCCGAGACGTTCGGAGAGGCGGCGAATGTCGGAATGCGTTCGCGACCAAAGGAGGGCGAAGAGGATGGCCGCAAAGACGGCGAGGGCGGCAATGAGGCCCAGCGCGATCATGTTTTACCGGAACGCTGGCGTCCCGCCGGCTGGCCCGGCGGCGTCCTCGCCGCCGAATGGGAGGCTCGCGCAGACGTCTTGTTACCAGCGAATGTTGAGGGTTTGGCGGTTCGGCGGCGAGACGCCACCGGGCCAGCCGGCGAGGACGCCAGCGTTCCGGCCGCGAGCATCAGCGATGAGTCTATGTTGGCCACGTTCTGAAGAAATCGGCGACATGCAGCATTGATCTTCTCAGCCGTCCCGAGCCTCACCAGCACAGACAAGAGTGTCTGTGCCACACCGATCGTGCCGTATCTGGCCGAATGCCGGTAACCGGAAGAGCCAGTGTGGCACAGACACTCTTGTCTGTGCTTTCGCAAGGTGCAGTGTCTGATGTTGCTACCCCGGCGGATCGTAGCGATATCCAAACCCGACCACCGTCGTAATCCGCTCGGTGCCGATCTTCTTCCGGAGATTGCGGATGTGGGCATCGACGGTCCTCGTCTCGACGTCGTCGCTCATCTGCCAGACCTCGGAGAGGATGCGGTCGCGCGAGACGACCGAGCCGCGGTTGCGGACGAGGAGCAGCAGCAGCTCCAGCTCCTTCTTCGCGAGCTTTACTTCGTTGCCGAGGTGGTAGACGCGGAAGGCTTTTTCATCGATGCGCAGCTCGCCGTCGTCGTAGCCGGAGACGTCGGTGGATGATTTCTGCGTGCGGCGCAGGATCGCGGCGACGCGCGCGGTCAGCTCGCGGACGGCGAACGGTTTGGTCAAATAATCGTCGGCGCCGAGCTCGAGGCCGGTGACGCGGTCGCGTTCGGAGCCGCGCGCGGTGAGCATGAGGATGGGAACCGATTTCGTGACCGGATCGCGGCGCAGCTCGCGGCAGATGGTGAGGCCGTCGACGTCGGGCAGGTTGAGATCGAGGATCACGAAATCGAAGCCGCCGCCCTGGACTGCGACAAGACCTTCGTGGCCGTCCGCATAAATCGTCACGCGATAGTTTTCGCGCTCCAGGTTCAGCCGCACGGTGAAGGCGATGTCGGCGTCGTCTTCGATCAGGGCGATCTTCGTCATTCGTCCGCCGCGGCCAGCGCCGTGTGCTTGATATTCTTTCCTTCGACGAGGTAGACCACCATCTCGCAAATGTTCGTGGCGCCGTCGGCCATGCGCTCGAAGTACTTGCCGATGAACGTCAATCGAATGGCGGACGAAATGTTGCGCGCGTCTTCGAGCATGTAGGTGAGCAGATTGCGGAACGAGCTCTCGGTGAGCGCGTCGACGTTGTCGTCCTGGGCGATGACGCGGCGGGCCAGCACGGCGTCGGCGCGAACGAAGGCATCGAGCGCGTCGCGGACCATAGCCTGCGCGTCGTGCGCGAGGCGCGGGAGGTCGGAGACCGGCTTGAGCATCGGCTCGCGATTGAGCTCGATGGTGCGCTCGCAAACATCCTGCGCGAGGTCGGCGATGCGCTCCAGCTCTGGCGTGATCTTCATGATCGTGGCCACGAAGCGAAGATCGCTGGCGGTCGGCTGCATGATGGCGATCAGCTCGATGGTCTTCTGATCGATGATGATCTCCATCCGGTCGATCTCGTCGTCGCTGGCGATGACCTCGGTGGCGAGGGCGGTGTCGCGTTCGAGCAGCGCGCGAATCGAGCGCGCCATGGCGTCTTCCACCATCGCGCCCATGCGCAGCAGCAGGTGCTTCAACTCGTCGATATCTTTGTCGAAGTGGCGTTGCATGCGTCTCAGCCGAACCTTCCCGTTACGTAATCTTCGGTCATCTTCTCTTTCGGGTTCATGAAAATCGTGTTGGTCTCGGCGTATTCGACGACGCGGCCGAGCATGAAAAACGCGGTGCGGTCGCTGACGCGCGCGGCCTGCTGCATGTTGTGCGTCACGATGACGATCGTGTAGTTGTCCTTCAGCTCGTAGATCAGCTCTTCGATCTTCGACGTCGCGATCGGATCGAGCGCCGAGGCCGGCTCGTCCATCAGCAGGATCTCGGGATCGACGGCCAGCGCGCGGGCGATGCAGAGGCGCTGCTGCTGGCCGCCGGAGAGCGCGAGCGCGCTGGCGTGCAGGCGGTCCTTCACCTCGTGCCAGAGCGCGGCGCGGGTGAGCGAGCGCTCGATGATGTCGTCGAGCTGCCGCTTGTTGCGCATGCCGCCGATGCGCAGACCGTAGGCGACGTTGTCGTAGATCGACTTCGGGAAGGGATTCGATTTCTGGAAAACCATCCCCACGCGGCGGCGCAGTTCGACGACATCCGTATCGCCGCCGTAGACGTCCTGTCCGTCGATGAGGATCGTTCCTTTGCCGCGGGCGTCGGTGATGATGTCGTTCATCCGGTTGATGGAGCGGATGAAGGTCGACTTGCCGCAGCCGGACGGGCCGATCAGCGCGGTGACTTTGCGCGCCGGGATCTCGAGCGAGATTCCGTGCAGGACTTTGGCGGTGCCGTAGAAGAAATCGAAATCGCGGACGGAGATTTTGATCTCGGACTGCGCGAGGGCCGCCCCCTCATCCGGCTTCGCCACCTTCTCCCCCGCAAGAAACCGCGGGGGAGAAGGGCTCTCACGGGTTACATCAGTTGTCAGCGAAGAAGTCATCAGTGCTGAAGTCACGAGCGGTTCATCCTTTCGAGGCGGCGGACGGCCAGGCGGGCCAGGATCGACAGCGCCAGAATCATCATCACGAGCAGGAACGCGCCGGCCCAGGCCTGGCGGTGCCAGTCGTCGTACGGCGAAATGGCGTAGGTGAAAACCTGCACCGTCAGCGAGGCGATCGGCTGCGTCAGGCTGGTCGACCAGAAGCGGTTGTTGAATGCGGTGAAGAGCAGTGGCGCGGTTTCGCCGGCCACGCGGGCCAGCGCGACGAGGATGCCGGTGAGGATCCCCGGAAGCGCGGCCGGGACGATGACGCTGAAGACGGCGCGGCCGCGCGTTGCACCCAGGGCGAGAGCCCCTTCGCGAAGGCCGCCGGGAACGAGGCGAAGCAACTCCTCGGTCGTGCGCACGACGATCGGAATCATCAGCAGTCCGAGGGCCACGCCGCCGGCGATGACGCTGAATCGTTTCACCGGAAGCACGAGGATTCCGTACGCGAAGATGCCGACCACGATCGACGGCACGCCGTTGAGAACGTCCGCGGCGAAGCGAACGATGGACGAGAACTTCGTCCCGGGATATTCGGAGAGGTGGATGCCGCAGAGGCAGCCGACCGGAACCGCGAACGCCGCGGCGATGCAGATCAAAATGAGCGTGCCGGCGATGGCGTTGGCCATGCCGCCACCGCTCTCCCCGACCGGCTTCGGCATGTGCGTGAAGAAGTCGACGTTGAGCGCGCCGAATCCTTCCTTGACGACGTAGAAGAGGATCATCGCCAGCGGAATGAGCGCGACGACGACCGCAAGCGCGCAGAGCGTCTCGAAGAGTCCCGAGTAAATCTTCCTCCGCCTCAGATTCGCCGTCACGCCGGCACCTCCTCGGCAACGACCACCGGCATCACGACCGTCGTGATTGCGCGGCGCTTCGTCGACCAGATCAGCAAGCGCGAAAGAAGGTTCACGCCGACGGTGATGATGAACAACAGCAATCCGATCTCGATCAGCGCGTGCAGATACAACTCATCGGCGGCCTCGGTGAACTCATTCGCGATGACCGCAGCCATCGTGTACTGCGGCTTGAAGAGCGAGGCCGAAATCTGCGGCGAGTTGCCGATGACCATGGTCACGGCCATCGTTTCGCCGAGCGCGCGGCCGAATCCGAGCATGACCGCGCCGATGATGCCGGTGCGTCCGAATCCGATGGCGACTTTGATCGCTTCCCACCGCGTCGCGCCGAGGGCGTAGGCGGCTTCGCGCTGCGTCGCGGGAACGTTCTTGAGGATCTCGCGCGCGACGGATGATGTGAACGGAATCACCATCACCGCGAGGATCAACGCGGCGGCCATCATTCCCACGCCGAGGGCCGGCTTCGCTCCCATAGCGATCTCGATTTTGCGCACGATCGGAACGAGCACGAAGATTCCCCAGAGTCCGTAGACGATCGACGGGATCGCGGCCAGCAGTTCGGTGAGATAGGCCAGCGGCTGACGCAGGACGCGCGGCGAAAGCTCGGAGATGAAGATGGCGATTCCGAGCGCGACCGGCGTTGCGATCAGGAGCGCGAGGATCGCCGAATAGAGCGTGCCCCAGATGAACGGGAGCGCGCCGAAGTCGCCGGAGACGGGATCCCAGACTCTCGTGGTCCAGAATTTCAAGCCGAACTTCGTTATCGAGAGCGTGGACTGGCGCGTCAGCTCGAAGGCGATGCCGGCCACGATCAACAGCACGAGCGCCGCGAAGGCGCCCGTACCAATCCGGAAGCTGCGGTCGTCGCTACGCTTCATTGAATCTTGCCGAGCGCCTGCATTTCCTTCGCGACGACGGGCTGCGGCAGCGGCGCGTAGCCAAGTGACGGCGCGAATTTCTGGCCGTCGGTGAGCGCCCACTTGAGGAAATCGACCATGGCCTTGCCGCGCGCAGCGTCTTTCGGATGCTGGTAGAGAAGCAGCCACGTGAACGACGCGATCGGATAGGCGTTCGCGCCGTCGGCGTTCGTGATCGAGACGCGGAAGTCGTCTGGCATCGCTGCGCCGGCCGCGGCGGCGGTGACGGAGTCGAGCGACGCGGTGATGAACTGGCCGGCTTTGTTCTGCACGGAGCCGTACGGCATCTTGTTCTGCAGCGCGTAAATCAGCTCGACGTAACCGATCGCGCCGGGCGTCTGGCGCACCAGGCCGGAGACGCCTTCATTCCCCTTCGCGCCGACACCGGCCGGCCAGTTGACCGAGGTCGACACGCCGATCTTCTGTTTGTAGTCCTGCGAAACCTTCGAAAGAAAGTCGCAGAAGATGTAGGTCGTGCCGGAGCCGTCGGAGCGATGGACGACGGCGATGTCGTCGGCCGGAAGTTTCACGCCGGGATTGAGCGCGGCGATGGCGGCATCGTTCCACTTCGTGATCTTGCCGAGGTAGATGTCCGCGAGGACGGCACCGTTGAATCGCAGCGGCTGCGTTACGCCGGTCACGTTGTAGACCGGAACGACGCCGCCGAGGACGGTGGGGAAATGCAGGATGGCGCCGGGCGCGGACTGGAGCTGCGCATCGGTCATCGGGCCATCGCTGGCGCCGAAGAAAACGGTCTGCGCGGAGAGCTGCTTGATGCCGCCGCCCGATCCGATCGACTGGTAGTTGATGCGGATATCGGGATGCGACTTTTGATATTCGTCGAACCACTTCGAGTAGATCGGATTGGGGAAGGTGGCGCCGGCGCCATTGATGGTGATCGGACCGCTAGTCGCGGGCGCGGATGACGACGTCTTCGTCTCGCTCGGCTGGCATGCAGCGAGCGCAATCGACACGAGGATCAGGAGCGACTTCAGTTTCATGCCGGGCAGGGTACGGATCGCGTCCGAAGTGCAAATGCACGGGATGTAAATTCGGGGTGAAGCCATCCGCAGATGACTCAGATGTCCGCCGATAAAACCTCTCTGTCAAAAACACTTGCGTCTTCGCGTCGTTCTTGACGCAGCGCCAATCGCTGATTTGACGTAAGTCCAATCCCTTCAGCGACTTACTCACCACGGCACGCTGGCCGTTCGATCGCACTACCGGTCCCCGAAAGGAGGTGGTGCTAACGGAGAGAGCCAATTCCAACTGATGCAGAGGATCAACGGTCCTCGTGTGGGAAACAGCCAAGAAAACGAAACGCGTCAACGATTAACGTAACCAAAAACCATCAACGAATAAGGAGAAGAAGACCATGCGGAAGTCCCACCTCATCGTCCTGTCAGTCATTCTCATCGCCACCATTTCCAGCGCCGCTATGGCGGCCGATTCGCAGCCGGTTGCGGCTGCACCGGCCACCGGAATCGTCAACCTCAACACCGCCGATGCCGCGCAGCTCGCGCTGCTTCCCCGCGTCGGCGTCAAGGCCGCGCAGCGCATCCTCGACTATCGCAAGGAGCACGGCAGCTTCAAGAAGACCTCGGACCTGATGCAGGTCAAAGGCTTCGGCCAGAAGTCGTTCGAGCGCTTGGCCGCGTACGTGACCGTCGAAGGGAAGACCACGCTCTCGTCGAAGGTGCACACGAAGAACCCGCGCAAGTCGTCCACGAAAAAGCCCTCCCCCGCGGCGTAACCCGCCGTCCCGCCCCCAGGCCGCCTCGCGCAAGCGGGGCGGCCGTCTTGGGTGGTGGATAGCTCTTAGCTCTTAGCTCTTAGCTCTTAGCTCTTAGCTCTTAGCTCTTAGGGGGGCGTGCCCGACAACGACGACACCTAAGAGCTAACAGCTAAGAGCTAAGAGCTAATCGACTCCCCACACCCCAACTCCCCACACCCCGAAAGGAGAACCTGTGCCCGAACTACGTCCCGCTTCGCCTCACCACCAGTTGCTGCGCCTCGTAGGTCTGCACGAGCGACAGCGGATTCGATCGCAGCAGCTCTTCCGAAAAGGCCTCCGACAGCACGCTCCCGTCCATGTCGCGGCCGACCGGCAATCCGGCGATGTAGAGCACGGTCGGCACGACGTCGACCGCCTGCGCGGAGCGCGGCTTGTCGCTGTGCACGATGCCCTTGCCGTAGAGGATGACGAAGCCGTCGTCGGCGCTCGGATCGGCGGGATCGATGAAATCGTGCAGCAGCGCGTACGGCGTCGCCGGAAGCTGCGGCGGTACGGGGCCGGACGGCGAGACGACCACGATCATGTGATCGGGATAGTCGCGGGCCAGCGAGGCCAGCACGCGGTCGAGCTGCTCGGCGTACGCGCGCAGCACGAGCCCTTTGACGTTCGAGCGCGGCGGCAGGTCGTCGCTGAAGATGTGGATGGCGCGCTGGGCCTGCTCGAATCCGCCCAGCGTGCAGACGGTGAGCGGGAACGACGGCGCGGAAGTGCGCAGGATGTTCATCGAGGTCAGATCGGCAGCGAGGCCGTTCACGATGCGCTGCCGCGCGGTGCCGGTGCCGTTGAAACGCTGCGTGTCGGCATCGGGCGGCGTCGTTTCCAGCTTCGCGATTTCGGCGGCGAACCGCGGCGGAATGGCCTGCGTCGCATTACGCGGGGCGTTGTCGAAGTAGCGGTCGGTGACCAGTTGCGACGCACCGACCGGCTCCGACCACGGCCAGCCGATCACCGAGGCGTGCAGGCCGACGCGTTCGAAGAGCGTCCAGAGCGGGAGCGAGAGTCCGGCCGGGAGCGGCGTCGAAATCCGCGTCACCGGCGGGATCAATCCCCACGCTTTGAATCCGACGCCGCCCGGCACGATCAGAAAACGTTCGCCGGGACGATTGAGCGGCGTGGAGTAGCCGAGCCGTCCCGTCACGCCGTGGCGAAACGGCAGCTTGCCGGTGGCGACCGAAGCCCAGATCGACTTCGGGCTCATGGTCGGGAAAGGCTCGAGTCGCGTCAGATAGCCGCGCGTGCGGGCCTGATCGAAGAAGGGCAACGCTCCTTCGCCGGCCATCGTCAGGATCCAGTCGTACGGAAGATTGCGGATGGCGACGACGATCACCGGCCGCTTGCCTGCCACCGTTCCGATGTCGGCGACGACGACGGCGCGCGTTTCGGTGCGGTAGCGGTCGCGGCGCTGGTACAGGAAGAACGACGACGCCGCGATCAGCACGACACCGGAGACGAAAAGGATGCGCGACGTTTTGCGGTCGGCGTTGCGCTCGGCGAACCAGATCAGCAGCAGGACGAAGGCCGTGGCCGTGATCAGGTTCGTCGCTTTCGACAGCACGCGGATCGCGCCGACCGGCAGATAGATCCGAAACACCTCCAGGTGCATCCAGTAGATCGCCGCCGCCAGGAATGCTGCGAGGACGACGAAGCCGAAGCCGTGTGGCCGGAAGCCGCCGTGCGTTTCCGGTTTCCCGAAGAGGCGTACGCGGAGCGCGCGCAGCAGCCACAGCACCGATCCGAAAAGCAGACCGCAGATCAGGCCGTAGACGATGGTTACGGTTGCCAGGCGGCCGGGCGTGATGTCGATCTGCGGGTTGAGAAAGTAGAGCAGGTTGGCGATGTAGAGGCCGAAGATCGCGCCCGCGAGCACGCGCTTGAGGTACGCCCAGCGAATCGGCATGTCGGCGCGCGCAGTGTATCGCGCGGGACGGGAGTCGTAGGACCTCGGGGGTCGGCAGTCGGAGTTGAGTCGTTGCGACTGCCGGCAGTGGAGGCTCCGTATCCGCTCCGACTCCCGACCCCCGACTCCCGCTTCTTGCGAGGTGCCTCGTGATCACGCCCGCGCAGTTGCGCGCGGGCGACGTCTTCACACTCCTGCGCACGCTCGGCTACGACGTCGCCCCGGTCACGATCGCCGCCGCCGACTGGCGCCGCGCTGGAATCGAGATCTCGTGGAACGGCGAAGTCACGCTGCAGCTGGCGTCGCGCACGCCGCAACTCGATCTCTATGTGATCAGCGCAAATCAACTGCCGGAGCCGGACGCGATCACCGCATTTCTGCGTTCACTCGCGTCGTACAACGCGCTGGTCAAGCCGGTCGCGATCGGCGTGACCTTGCGGCGGCTGACCATTCACGATCTCTCCGCGCGCCGCGAGCCGCGCCGCCTCGACGTCGATCTCGATCATCCCACCGCGCACGCGCTCGATCGCCTTAATCTCCTGGCCAACGGCAGCGATTCCGCGCGCATCTTCGACCGCGCCCTCGACCGCGAATCGCTGACGCGCCAGTTCTTCGAACGCTTCCGCCGCGCGGTGAGCGACGTCTCGAAAGCGATTCGTATTGCCACGACAGAACCGAAGGATGCCGCCGACGGTCAGGCGCTGCTGCTCTTATCGCGGTTGCTCTTTCTCTACTTCATCCAGCAGAAGGGTTGGTTGAATGGAGAACGCCGTTTTCTCGTCGACCGCATCGGCCGCGATGTCTACGCGTCACTTCTGAAACCGCTCTTCTTCGGCTGCCTCAACACGCCGACGCGCGAGCGCGACGCGATTGCTCGGCAACTCGGCAAGATCCCCTACCTCAACGGCGGTCTCTTCGAGCCGTCGGCGTTCGAAGAGCGCAATCCCGATCTCGATCTTCCCGACGAATTGCTGCAACGCGTCATCGAGGAGGTTTTCGAGCGTTTCGCCTTCTCCATCGACGAGTCGGACGCCGCCGGCGCGCACATCGATCCGGAGATGCTTGGCAAGGTTTTCGAGTCGCTGATGAACAGCGACGAGCGGCTGTCGACCGGCAGCTTCTACACGCCGCGCGCGATCGTCGACGTCCTGGCCGCGCGCGCCATCGTAGCCTGGCTGAGCGAGGGCGATCAGTCGACGCGCGACGATCTGGAACGCGTCATCCGCGGCGAATCCTTTCGCGTGCGCAATGCGAAATCGCTCGCCGAACGGCTCGACAAAATCACGATTCTCGATCCCGCCTGCGGATCGGGCGCCTTCCTTCTCTCCGCCTTGCGCATCGTCGAGAAACTGACTGTCGCGCTGAATCGCGAGCCGCCACCCGATCTCCGCCGCCGCATCGTCGAACGCTCGCTCTACGGCGTCGACCTCAAACCGGAGGCCGTCCGCCTCTGCGAACTGCGGCTCTGGCTATCCATCGTGTCGCAGGCGAACGACGACGCGAACGATGTCCAGCCGCTGCCGAATCTCGACCGCAACATCCTCCAGGGCAATTCCCTCCTCAGCCCCACCGACTTCCTCGGCGACAACCGCGGCGACGTCTATCGCGAATGGGTGTACGCGTTGCGCGCGCAGGCCGACCTGATCGCGCGCTACCGCAACGCACCGCACCGCGAGCGCGCGCAGATGTCGCGCCTCATCCGCGCCAACGACGGCCGCCTGGCCAGCGAGCTGCTGGCGAAAGCGATCGATCTCGACGAGCAGGAACAGGAAGTTCTCTGCGCGCCGCAGCGCGATCTCTTCGGCCGCCTGCGCGACGTCAACATCGAACGCTGCCGCGAGCTGCACGAACGCATCGTCGCCAACCGCCGAATGCTGGAGCGCATCGAAGACGGCGAGATCGGCTTCTTTTCCTTCGACGTTCACTTCGCGCACGTCATGGCCGCCGGCGGCTTCGACGTCGTGGTCGGCAATCCGCCGTGGGTGCGCAACAGCCGCATCGATCCGCGCGCGAAGCGGATGTACGCCGAACGCTTTGCACTTTTTAGAAATGACGGCGCGCGCGGCGCGGCCTTTCATCAGCCCGATCTGTCGATCGCCTTCGTCGAACGTTCGCTATCGCTGGCCGCGCCGAACGGCGTGATGTCGCTGCTCGTTCCGTCCAAGCTGCTCAACGCCGGCTACGCCGCGGGCCTGCGCAAGCACGCGGCGACGTCCGCGAACATCGTGGCGCTCGACGACTGGTCGTCCGACGCGCATCGCCACTTCGACGCCGACACGTTCCCGCTCGGCATCACCCTCGCGCATCGCAACAGCACTCAACCTCCCGACATCTCCATCACCTCGGCGGGCGAATCGTTCGCGCTGCCGAATGACGCGTTGACGCTCGGCGGAACGGAGTGGTCGCTGCTTCCCCCCGACGTGCACACGATCGTCTCCCGGATCCACGCCACGCATTCGCCGCTCGCCGAAACGCTCGGCCGCGTCCCGATCATGGGCGTGAAGACCGGCGACAATGCCGCCTTCTTTCTCGACGTGAAGCGCGTCCGCGCGAACGCGGTGGAGACGACGGACGGCCTGCACATCCCGCTCACCTCGGTCTGCCGCTGCGTGCGCGGACGCGACGTACGCCGCTGGACGATCGCCGATCCGCCGTGGATGCTCTGGCCGCCCGCCGGCGGCTGGCGCAAACCGCCGAAGTGGGTCGAGCGTTTCGCGGACGCGCGCGGCCTCGACGTCGAAACGCTGCGCCTGAAGTACGTGCGCCCCGAACACGTCGGCATCAAAGTGGTCTGGAAAGATCTCTCGCGCGGCTTCAACGCCGCCGTTCTCGAAGACTCCCTCCGCCTCGGCGAACGGAACATCCCGCTCGTCCCGAACCAGACGCTTTACTCGCTGGATGCAGCGACGATCGAAGAAGCGCATGTGCTAGCCGCGCTGCTCAACTCGACGATCGTCAATGTGTTGACCATCGCCATCGCCGAGCGCGCCAAAGATTTCTACTTCCGCTACTTCGGCCGAACCGTGGCGCGCCTTCCCCTGCCGGTAGTCGCAACGTCGAGTGATGCGTGGACGCAGCTTCTGCGTGCCGCCCGCCGTGCGCGTCGCCATCCCGATCGTGTTTGCGATGAAATCGATCTCGCCGTGGCCTCGCTCTACGGCGTCACGCCCGCCGAACACGCGCGGCTCGCTTCGTTCCTCCGTACGCGCCTCGGCTTCAACGGCGATGCCTGACCTCGCGCCGCACCAGCGCGAAGCGGTCAGCCGCGCGCTGGCGCTCATCGCCCGCCACGGCGGCGCGATCCTCGCCGACGACGTCGGCCTCGGCAAGTCGTACGTCGCCGCGTGCGTCGCGGCCGAATTGCAGTGCCGAGGAAGTTGCGTCGAGATCGTCGTGCCCGCGTCGCTCGTATCGCAGTGGCGCGACACCCTCTGTGACTTCGGCATCGACGCGAAACTCATCACGCACGATTCGCTTGCAACCGATCCATCCCTCGGCGACTGCGATCGCTTCATCGTCGTCGACGAGGCGCACGCCTTCCGCAATCGCCGAACACAACGCTGGTGCGCGCTGGCGCGGCGTTCGATCGGAGCCAGGCTTCTCCTCGTCACGGCAACGCCGATCTGCAACGGCGCCGACGATCTCCTCGCGCTCGTCTCGCTCATTGCCGCCGACGATTCGCTGCGGCATTGCGGCGTGGCCTCGATCGACGATGCCTTCGCCATCCGCGACGGGCCGTCGCTCGACGTCATCGTGCACGAACTGGTCATCCGCAGCGAGCGCGACGTGCTCCCGCTAGAGCTTCGTTTCGGTTCGCTCGATCGGCGCGTGGTCCGCCATCCCATCGCCGCAGCTCCAATCGATGCATTGCAATTTCCGCTGAGCACCAGCGCGCCGTTGCTGCGTCAGTTTCTCTGGCGGCGATTGGAGTCGAGTCCCGCCGCCCTTCTCGAATCGGTGCGGCGCCAGCTCCGCTTTTACGAGCGCGTCATCGAAAGCGGCCGCGCGCTTTCGCGCCGCGACTATCGCAACGCCTTCGCCGCCGAGGAGGATGCGGATGCGTTTCAACAAATTCTGTTCTGGGACTTGATCGCACCTGCGGATGGCTTCGATGCCTCTGTCGTTCGCGAGGAGATGTCTCGATTGACGTGCATCCGATCGATCGTCGAACGCGCCGACGATGCGAAGGCAGCGTTGCTCGAATCAATTCTCGACGGCGAGCCGACGCTGATCTTCACCGGCGCCGCGGCCACCGCACGGTCGCTGGCGCGCCGGCTGCGATGTGGACTGGCCACCGCGCGCGACGGCACCGGTGCGATCGACGCGTTTCGGCGCGGGACGATCGACCGCGTCGTCGCCACCGATCTCGCATCCGAGGGATTGAACCTGCAGCGCGCCGGCGTGGTTGTGCATTACGACATTCCCTGGAATCCGGTGAAACTCGATCAGCGCAACGGACGCGCGCACCGAATCGGCCAGACGCGCGATTCCGTTCGCGCGATCTACTTTCTCCCCGAGGCGAGGAGCCGCGTGGTTGAAACGATCGCGTCGAAAAACCGCACAAGGCGGCGAATCCTCGGCGCGCATCACGCGGACATCGACGCACCATCGCTCGCCGATCTGCCGCAACGGCTGCCGGCGGATTCGCCGTCGCTCGCGCTCGTCAATGCCTTGCGCGCGAATGGCCTCACGCCACCGGCATCACTCTTTCGACGGCATCGCGCGGGAGTGGAATTGCTGTTCGCCGAAATGGCGAAGGAGTTTCTCGACGCGCGACGCCTGTCGGAGCTGGAAGCAATATTGGAACGAGAAAAGCGCCTGTGCTCGTAGCGCCGACGGCTCGTCGGCTGGACCGCCAGCGGCTCGCTGGCAGGTCCAGCGTTCACGGGCCGCCGAGCCGGCGGCGGTCCAGCCGGCGGGCCGCCGGCGCTACGACGCTGCGCGTGTGTCTTTCCGTCCTGCCTCCGCGTCATTCCGACCCGCAAATTGCGCGTTCCACACGGAAAACGCATGGCATCGCGCTTGGGATAGCAATCCGCAGGACGGGCGTCATCACGTCGACCGTCGCTTTTTGATTGTTCATCCTCCTCGATCGGGGCGGCGGCGCGTGGCCGCCGCCATTTTCGCGGACACGGAGACACGACCATGGGCAGACCAGCCAACTTTCCACTTCCGCTTCTCTCCGCCTCGCGCCGGCCATCGCTGCTTCGCTGCGAGTCGTGCTTTCACCTCGGCGGCGCGGTTCGCGTCGGCGGACGTTTGCTGTGCGGCGAATGTTTTCGCGACGCCGCGCTCGATGAACACGCAAGGCGTTCCGAGCCCGCGCGCGATCGCGTGGCTTAAGAGTTCGCGCGCCCGAATGATCGAGCGGAAATGGTGGCCGAGCCTTGGGCAACCAACGCCGCCGGCCGTGCCGGCTAGCGATCGATCCAGCGTTGGTTGTTCGGGTTGTAGCGCGGCCCGGCGATGGCCTCGGGACGCAGCGCGTCATCGAGCGTGGCGATTTCTTCCGCGCTCAACGCGATCGACGCGGCGGCAGCATTCTCCTCGAGATACTTCCGCCGCTTCGTGCCGGGAATCGGAACGATGTCGTCGCCTTTGTGCAGCAGCCACGCGAGCGCGATCGTCGCCGGCGTCGCGTCATGTTTCGCGGCGACGTCGCGCACGATCGAGGCCGTGCGCATGTTGGCGTCGAAGTTCTCGCCCTGAAATCGCGGATCGCCGCGGCGGAAATCGCCTTCGGGATACTCCTCGGCGCGCTTGACGTTGCCCGCCAGAAATCCGCGGCCGAGGGGACTGAAGGGAACGAGGCCGATGCCGAGCTCGCGCAGCAGCGGGATGATGCGCGGTTCGAGATTGCGCTCCCACAACGAATACTCGCTCTGCAACGCCGTGATCGGATGCACCGCATGCGCGCGGCGGATGGTCTGCTCGCCCGCTTCTGACAATCCGAGGTATCGAACTTTGCCCTCGGCGACAAGCGCCGCCATGTCGCCGATCACGTCCTCGATCGGCACTTCGGGATCGACACGATGCTGATAGAGCAGATCGATGTGATCCGTGCCCAACCGCGTCAGCGATCCTTCGACCGCACGCCGCACATGCTTGCTGTCCAGCCCTGCCGGTTTGCCGTCGACGATGTTGAATCCGAACTTCGTGGCGATGACGACTTTGTCGCGCTTCCCGCGCAACGCGCGCCCGACCAGTTCTTCATTCTTGTACGGTCCATAAACCTCGGCGGTGTCGAAGAAATCGATCCCGAGTTCCAGCGCCCGATCGATCGTCGCCAGCGACTCCTGCTCATCCGCCGGTCCATACGACTGGCTCATCCCCATGCACCCGAGGCCCTCGGCGGAAACGACCAGGCCCTGCGATCCAAGTTTGCGTTTGTTCATGCGGGTAACGCTACTACGAACCGCTTTCATGTGTAGCGGACGGAACGCTGGCGTCCTCGCCGGCTGGATCGGCGGCGTCCCCGCCGCCGAATGGGAGGCTTGCGCAGGCGTCGGTTACCAGCGAAATTTGAGGGTTTGGCGGTTCGGCAGCGAGGACGCAGCCGGTCCAGCCGGCGAGACGCCAGCGCTCCATTTCCGACTCAGCGGATCAGTCCGCGTTGCGTGAGCAGCGAAACAATTCGCGCGGCATTTGAATCAGCGGTCACTGCCGTCGTATCGAGGACGACCTCGGCCGATTCCGGCGCCTCGTACGGATCGTCGATCCCGGTGAAGTTCTTGATCACGCCGCGGCGCGCTTGGGCGTACATCCCTTTCGTGTCGCGCGATTCGCAGACTTCGAGCGGCGTGTCGACGAAGACTTCGATGAAGTTCGATGGGCCGACCATTTCGCGCACCGCGTCGCGGGTGGCGCGGTAGGGACTGACGGCCGCGCAGACGACGGCGCCGCCGTGGCGGACGATTTCCGCGGCGACGAATCCGATGCGGAGAATGTTCGCGTCGCGATCTTCTTTGCTGAATCCGAGGCCTTTGGAGAGATGTGTGCGAACGACGTCGCCGTCGAGCAGCGTGACCTGTCGGCCATGTTCGAGGAGGCGGCTGACCACGATCTCCGCGGTCGTCGATTTGCCGGCGCCGCTGAGGCCTGTGAACCAGATACAGAATCCCTGGCGGTGTTTCGGCGGGTGACTCTCGGCCAGGATCGCCGCGACCTCGGGACGCGTGAACCATTCCGGCAGCGGACGTCCCGCGCCGAGGAAATCGTCGCGGACTTGGGTGCCGGAGATGGAACGCGTTTCGGCGCCGGCGGGAACGTTCGACGCTTCCTCGTATCGATCTTCGTTTGCGATGTAGACCAGTTCGCGAAACGGGATCATGGTCATCCCGATCTCGGCTGCATGTTGAGCGACCAATTCCTGTGCATCGTACGGACCGTAGAAACCGGCGCCGGGGCTGGCGTGATCGCGGCCGACGATGAAGTGATTCGCGCCGAAGTTGCGGCGGATGATGGCGTGCCACAGCGCTTCGCGCGGACCGGCCATGCGCATCGCGAGCGGCAGAAGCGAAAGCAACACGCGGCCGGGCGGGAAGTGCTTCTCGGCCAGCGCGCGATAGGTGCGAACGCGCGTGTAGTGATCGACGTCGCCCGGCTTGGTCATGCCGACCGAGGGGTGCAGCAGCAGGACGCCGTCGACCGCATCGATGGCGCGCCGCACCAGCTCCTCGTGCGCGCGATGCATCGGGTTGCGCGTCTGGAACGCGACGACGTTGTCATGGCCAAACTGATCCAACGCTTCACGCACCTCTGCGGGCGTACGTCGCAGGTCGCGAAAATCCCAGGCCGTGCCGGTGCTGATCACGCGCAACGGACCGCTGATGTTGCGCCGTCCCCATCCCGCCATTTCCGCGACGAGTGGGTGCTTGGTGTCAAGCGTTCCGAAGACGTTGATCGCCGCTTCATCGCGATCCCATTCGTAGATTTCTTCGACGGTCATGACCGCGAGGATTTCGGCGTGCGGTCCGCGGAGGACGACGTCCTTTCCGATCGCCACCGGCGCATCGTCGGCGACGGGAAGCGTGATCGGAATCGGGAAGAGCGTGCCATTGGCGAGGCGCATTTCGGCGACGACGCGCTCGTAGTCGGCGCGTCCGAGGAAGCGGTCGAGCGGAGAGAAACCGCCAGTGGCGAGGAGCTCGAGGTCACACCGCGACCGTTCCGAAAGCTGCACCGAGGGAAGCGCGGCAGCGGTGGCGAGGAGTTCGGGGAGCGACGCGGCGGGTTCAAAGAGATCGATCAATGCGCCGCCGTAGGGCGGAATGAGTCTCGTCATGCGGGGCCGCGAACGTCACCGCTTCGGCAGATATTGCTCCGGAATCGGATGGGCCGCGTCTTCCTCTTCCCAGAAAATCGTCAGCACTTTCCAGCCGTCGCCGCTGCGCACGAGTTGAAAGCTGTTGATGCCGCGCGCGAACGGCTTTTCATCCGACGACGCGTGTCGCGATTCGTACGTGCTGAAGACGTGCGCGATGTCGCCAAAGATCTCGACGCGATTGTTCAAAGGCCGTTCGACGAATCCGTGGTCGTTGAAGTAGGCGCCGGCTTTCGTGCGGTAGTCCTGCGGCGTCATCACGTTGGCCGTGACCACGCCGTCCTTCCGTTTCGTCGAGATCAAGCGCGCGCCGGGCGCGAAGAGAGCTTCGAACCGATCCCAATCGCGAGATCCGGCGGGACCGGAGATGACGTTATAAACCGCGAGAACGGTCGACTCGATCGCGAGTTGGTCGGCGTTGGGCTTCGGCGCAGCCGCGAACGCGGATGCGGCGAGAAGGACGATGACGGGGAGTTTTTTCATGGCGGCGAAGTATAGGCATTTTGTGGTGGCCGCCTCCGCGGCCACGAACTTCGCGCCGCCCGCGGTTCCCCGCGCAAAGCGCGGGGCTGGATTGTCGAGCGCGCCTTCGCGCGCGATGAGGTCAGCAACACGTTTCTCTCCGGCTAGGCGATGAGTTTCGTCAAACGAAATGGTCACCCGTCGGCGAAGCCGGCGTAAGAACCGTAGCCCACGCTTTCAAGCGTGGGAACGGTGATGCGTTCTGATTTGTGAGCCCGCCTTGGCGGGCGAAAGAAAGTTTCTTTCGGATGGAGTCGCGAACGTCGGTCATGAACTACTCAACACCGACTTCCTCTTCGACGTTCGCGTTCGACTTCGTGTGGATGCCGAGGCGCTTCATCATCTCGTTGAGGGTGGAGGGTTTGAGCTGGAGCAGTTCGGCCGCTTTTTTCTGGACGCCGTTGGCCATCTCCAGCGACTGCAGGATCATCCCGCGTTCGTAACGCGACACTGCATCCTTCAGCGACAGCCCCTCGGATGGAACGATCATCGCCGGCTGGTCGGTCTGCTGCGGGTAGCGGAGATAGTCCGGGAGCAGATCGACGCCAATGCGGTCGCTGGTGCAGAGGACGACGGCGCGCTCGATCGTGTTTTCCAGTTCGCGCACGTTGCCCGGCCAGGGATGATCGAGCAGGATGCGCATCGCGTCGGGCGTCACTTCCTTCACCTTGCGCTTGTTCTCCTCGGCGTACTTGTCGAGGAAGTGCGCGACGAGGAGCGCGATGTCTTCGCGGCGGCGGCGCAGCGGCGGCAGCGGGATGGTGATGACGTTGAGGCGGTAGTAGAGATCCTCGCGGAAGCGGTTCTCCGCCATCAGCTTGGTGAGGTCGGCATTCGTTGCGGCGATGATGCGCACGTCGACTTTGATCGTCTCGACGGAGCCGAGGCGCATGAACTCTTTTTCCTGGATGACGCGCAGGAGCTTGGCCTGCGTCTCCAGATTGATGTTGCCGATTTCGTCGAGGAAGATCGAGCCGCCGTCGGCGACTTCGAACAGGCCTCGTTTTGTAGCGATCGCTCCGGTGAACGATCCCTTCATGTGACCGAAGAGCGACGACTCCAGAAGTTCGGGCGGCAGCGATCCGGAGTTGACCGTGACGAAGGCGTTGCGCGCGCGCGGACTGGCGTGATGGATCGCTTTCGCGACGAGTTCTTTGCCCGTTCCCGACTCGCCGGTGACGAGGATGTTGGAGCGCGACGGCGCGGCGAGGCGGATGAAGTCGTAGACCTTCCGCATCGGCTCCGACTTGCCGATGATGTTCGCGTACGCGTACTTCTCGGACAGCTCCGCTTTGAGGCGCTCGTTCTCGCGTGAGAGGCGCCGCTGCTCGAGCGCCTTGTTGACGGTGAGGATGACCTCTTCGTTTTTGAACGGCTTGGGGATGTAGTGAAACGCGCCGTGCTTCATCGCCTCGATGGCGCCGTCGATCGAGGAGAAGGCGGTGATGATGATGACCGGCAGCGACGGATTCGAGATGCGCAGCGCGCGCAGAGTGTCGATGCCGCTGATGCCCGGCAGCATGATGTCGAGGATGACCAGGTCGATGTTGTCGTCTTCGTCGAGAACGGCCAGCGCTTCCTCGCCGCTCGCGGCCATGGCCACTTCAAAGCCTTCGCGGCGCAGGACGGCGTCGAGCACGTCGCGCAGGACTTCTTCGTCGTCGACTATGAGAATTCGCATCATCAGTTCGGAGCGACCGACTCCGTCTCCACATCCTGCGTGGTCGCGATGCGCTTACCCGGCAACGTAATGGTGAATTCGGCGCCGTGGCCGGGCATGCTCTCGACCGTGACTTCGCCGTCGGACGCGTGCAGGATTCTGCGCGTGATGGCCAGGCCGAGGCCTGTGCCGCCCTGTCCGCGCTTCGTGGTCACGAGCGGCTCGAAGATGCGGCCGATCATGTCCGCCGCGATACCTTTGCCGTCGTCCTTGATCCTGATGACGACGTTCCGGCCGCACTCTTCCGCGGTGATCCAGATGTTGCCGTCGTCGGAAACGGCGTCGCGCGCGTTGAGCAGGATGTTCGTCAGCACCTGCTGCAGGTCATGAAAGTTTCCCTGGACCTCGGCATCGCTCGGCGCAACATGCACGTTGATGTTCTTCGGCTTGAAGAGGTCTTCGTGCAGATTGACCGTAGCGTCGATGAGCGCGGGGATATTGACGATCTCGCGCGACCGTGGGCGGTTGGCGATGAGATCGAGCAGGTTGTTGACCAGGTGCGATGCCCGGAAGGATTGCGCTTCCATTTTCTTGAGCAGGCGGTAACGCGGATCGTTCTCGTCCGTGTCGGCCAGCAGAAGCTGAGCGTATGACGAAATGCCGGTGAGCGGCGTGTTGACCTCGTGCGCGACGCCGGCGGCGAGGAGGCCAAGCGAGGCGAGGCGCTCCTTGTCCTGCAGCTCGCGCTCGAGGCGAACACGCTCGGTGATGTCGCCGATGACGAGCACGCGCGCGCCGTCCGGCTCGTCGGCATTGAGCGGGCTGGCGGTGATGGTGACTTCCTTCTCCTCGCCGTTGCGATTGACGAAGTTTGTGGTGATCGAGCGCGCCTTGGTGCGGCGCATTTCGTCGTACGGCGGAAAGAGCGTGGCAATCGGTTCGTCGATCACTTCACTCGGACCGACGCCGCCGAGGAGTTCCCAGAACGCGTGGTTGGCGGTGAGCACCGTGCCGTCGAATGCAACGACGGCGATGGCCGACGACGACGACTCGATGATGTTCTCGTTGTACTCCTTGAGCGCGCGAATCTCTTCGAGCTGGCGGCGAAGACGGCCGTAGAGCCGCGAGTTTTCGATCGCGAGCGCGACCGGCGCGCAGAGCGATTCGACGAGGTGCAGGTCGTCGCGCGAGAGCGGCTCTTCGTTGCGCTTCGTGCCGAGGAGCAGAAGGCCTTGCAGCTCGCCGCGATTGCGAAGCGGGAAAAGGTAACGATAACCGGCGCGCAACAGTTGCCACGGCAGCTCGCTGCTCTCCGGAAGCCGAGGATCGGTCAGGACCAGCGGACCTTCAGCAGGCATCGCGCCGAACTCCACGATCGTGGCGCGGCGCGGGATGTCTGGCTCCGCGTCGTAGATGACCAGCGATGCACCCTCGCGCGTGAAGAGATTCATCCGCTGCAGGCCGAGCGCGTCGCGAAGGCGTTCGCGCATCATCGAGATCAGCTCATGGACGTCGTGGAACGTGGCCAGCTCCTGCGCGAACTCGGCGATCGCGCGGCGGTGCTTGTAGCTGTCGCGGTAGACGAACATCTCGATGACCGATTCGATCCGCCCTTTGACCGGAATCAGCACGCCGGCGATGAGCAACCCGGAGGTGAAGGCCAGGAAGTTGCGCTCCAGCGCGGAACGCTCTTCGATTACGTGCGAGAGGATCAGGTTGATCGTCGAGAAGGCGATCATGCCGAAGATGAACGTGACGGAGTACGCCAGGATCTCCTTGATGACGACTTCGACGTCCCACAGCTTGTATTTGAGGATGGAGACGGCGAAGGCGAGCGGGATCAGCGCCAGCGGCAGGATGGAGATCGTCGCGTAGATCGGCTTGACCGATCCGCTGACGAGATACGGTACGAGGTACACGAGCAGGAACGGCACGAAGCCGAGCGCCATGCCGAGGTAGATCCACTTGATCTGCTTTTTGCCGACGGCGGCGGCGGTGCGATACGTGTACGCCAGCGCGACGACGGCCAGCGTGAAGTAGATGGCGAAGTGGACGAGCTCCCAGTGCTGGATGAGCAGCAGCGACCGGTACGGCGCGGCGATGGCCAGTCGGTTGCCGAGGACGAGCAGGTCGAGGTCCCAGGCCGCGAGGAGCGCCGGCGGGATGTACATCGCGGCGATGAGCCGCTGGTAACGAACGATGGGTCGCGGAAAGACCAGGAAGAAGTTGAGCGTCAGCGGCGGCAGAAGAATCGTCGCGAATTCTTCGACGAGCTGCAGCAGCTTGTACGTGGCGTCGATGTCGCCGGCCGGCGTGTAGACGTAGACGATGAACGACAGCAGCGTGATGAAAAAGAAGAGCGTCGACTCCGTCCGCCCTCCTCGGAACAGGGTGAAGATGCCGATGGCGAGGTAGAGAAATCCGATGAAGCTGAGGATGAGGTAGGCGTAGTCGATCTTCAGTTCGGGGACGAGGTAATCGAGCCGGCGAAGCTCGGTTCCGCGCTGGACGACCAGCGGAACTTTCTGGCCGATCCGCCGCAGCGTTTTCTGCAGACCTTCGATCTCGGTCGACGGCGTCTCGCCGATCAGCAGGATCTGGTCGCCGGCACGAAGTCCGGCCGTTTCGGCGTTGCTGCCGGGGTCGACGGTTTTGACGCCGATGACGCCGCTGTTGCGCGTGAAGGTGAAGTCGATCCGTTCGAACGAGGAGCGTTTGCGCTGGAACGATGCGAATGCACCGGCCACGATCGCCACGGTCACGGCGAGGATCACGAGGTTCGCGAGAAAGGATCGGCGCATGTCAAGCAGACGGACGCGCCTGACGACATTCAACAGGGGTGCCGCAGTGGAAAACGATCTAAATCGTTGAACGCAAACGTCCGGCGGATTGAATCTTCGCGGGCATGATGGCGCAAAACTTCAATTCGACGAATTTGCGCCGCAGATATTTGAAGTAATTCGTGCCTGTCATCCTGAGGCTGCCGGAGCCGGGAGCTGCGAAGCAGCGGAACGGCGGAGGACGCCGAAGGATCTCAAGTTGCGCAACTCCGGCTGAAAACCCCGGTGGGATTCAACACAGTTTGGGAAGCTGGAGATCCTTCGACCGTCCTGCGCTGCTCCGTGCTTCGCCCTCCGCAGCTCCGGCGGCTCAGGATGACACCCCTACGGCTCCCCGAGGACGCCTGCGATCGTGCGCAGCAGGTGGTCGGCCGTGTATGGCTTGATGAGGATGCGCGCGGCGCCGCTGCGGGCGATTTTGGTCATCGTCGTCGCGGAGGGATTGCCGGTGGTGGCGATGATGCGGATGTCGCGGCCGATCCGGTTGAGCGCCGCGATCAGCGCGAAGCCGTCGATCACCGGCATGGCCATGTCGGTCAGAACCAGCGCGATCTCCTCGTGTTGCCGCGAGAAGACGCCGATGGCCTGCGCGCCGTCGACGGCGGTGAGCACCCGGTAGCCGAACTCTTCGAGCGTTTGCTGCGTGATGCTGACGACGGTGGCGTCGTCGTCGACGAGCAGGATCAGTTCGCCGTTTCCGCGCGGCGGAGCGGGCGCTTCGGCCGGAAGCGCGGCCGCCTCTGCCGGCGTCCGGAGGGCCGGGAGATAAACGGTGAACGTGCTCCCCTCCCCGGGCGTGCTCGAAACCGTGACGAATCCGCCGTGATTGCTGACGATCCCCTGCACGGTCGACAGACCGAGGCCCGTGCCGCTACCGACGTCCTTCGTCGTGAAAAAGGGATCGAAGATGCGATCGATGACTTCTTTCGGAATCCCTTCGCCGGTATCGGAAACTTCGAGCACCGCATAGGCGCCTCCGACGACCGCACCGCCACGAAGTACTTCGGTATCGGTGAGGATGTGGTTTCGCGCGGAGATCACGATCTGACCGCCATGCGGCATGGCATCGCGGGCATTGACGCAAAGGTTGAGCAGCACCTGCGTCAATTGCGTGGCATCGCCGGTAACGGGATAGACGTCCCTGGCGACTGCGGTTTCGAGCGTGATGTCTTTGGGGAACGTGCTGCCGATGATGGCCTCGATCTCGCGCACGACGTCGCCGAGAAGCACCGGCTCGCGCGACGTCTCGCCGCCGCGCGCGAAGAGCAACACCTGTTTGACCAGCTCGCTGCCGCGTCTGACGCTGCGTTCGATGTTGTCGATGGCCGACATGCTCGCTTCGTTCGGACCGAAACGCTTCAGCAGCGTGACGCCCATCAGGATCGGAAGCAGGAGGTTGTTGAGGTCGTGCGCGATTCCTCCGGCGAGTGTGCCGAGGCTTTCCAGCCGCTGTGCGCGAAAAAGCTGTTTCTCGAGTTTGACGCGTTCGCTGATGTCCTCGGCGATGCTGGCCACGCCGATCACTTCGCCCGTCTTCGAGTACAGATGGGAGTTGTTCCATTGAATGAGCCGCCGCTCGCCGGTACGGGTGATGATCTCGTTCGTGTGGTGCCGGACTTCTTTCCCGTCTCGGAGAAGGCTCAAGTACAGCTCACGCATCTCGTCGGCGGTTTCCGCGGGAAGGAAGCGTTCGAACCAGCTCGTACCCATCACTTCGTCGCGCGACCAGCCGGTAAGCCGCAGGAGGTAATCGTTGCAGTAGATGACTCTCCCTTCTTCGTCGAGCATGATGGAGATGAGCTCGAGGTTGTCGAGCATCTCGCGGGATCGACGCTCGGTTTCCCGCAACTCATCCTCGGCGCGTTTGCGGTCGGTGATGTCCGTCCACACGCCGACGATCTCGACCGGTGCTCCCTCCCCGTCGCGTATGAGACGCTGCTGGTCCTCGATCCAGAGATACCGGCCGTCCTTGTGCCGCAAGCGGTACTGGTGTCGGCTGCTCCCGTCCGTCAGAGTCTGGGCAATGCTGCCGGCGGCGCGCTCTCGGTCATCGTCGTGAAGTTGCCTTATCCACCACTCGTAACTGAGCGCCTCTTCCGCCTCGAAACCGAGGAGCCGCGTGATGTTCTCGCTGGTGAAGCGGGGAACGATTCGTTCTCCTTCCACACGCAGCGCATAGAGAACGGCCGGGCTGTGATCGAGGAACTGGCGGAGTTGCGCGTTCGCGTGGCGGAGCTCTTCCTCGGCACGTCTGCGCTCCGTGATGTCGTGCATCACGCCGACGAAATGCGTGACCGTGCCGTCCGCCGCGCAGACCGGCGTGACCGTGTGCTCGTCGTAATAGATGGTTCCGTCTTTGCGGCGGTTGATGAATTCGCCGCGGAACGTATGGCCGCCGCGAATGGTCTCCCAGAACCGGCGATAAAACGCGTCGTCCTGCAGTCCCGATTTGAGGATGCGCGGAGTCTTGCCGATCACCTCATCCGACGCGTATCCGGTCGCCTTCGCGAACGCGGCGTTGACCCAGATGATCGACCCATCCGCGTCGGTGATGAGCATGGCGTCGGCGCTCGTCTCCAGCGCCGCGGCCTGCAGCGTGAGCAGGCTCATGACGCTGGAGAGCTCGACGTTCTTTTTCTCGAGCTTGGCGACGAGGCCGGCGTTGTACTCCTTCAGAACGTCGGGGGAATCGAAGGTGACCGTCGGCTGCCGGCGCGACAACGAACGGACGTTCTCGATCGTCTGCTTGATCTCGGCAAGCGATGCCGGTTTGCGGACGTAACTGTCGGCGCCGAGGTCGAGGCTGAGCTTTTCGTCCGAGGGCGAGAGATACGTGCTTGTGTAGACGATGAACGGAATGTCGCGATGCTCTTCGCTGCGGCGCACCTCATTGCAGAAACGGTAGCCGTCCATCACCGGCATGAGGATGTCGGAGATGATGACGTCGATCTGCTGGCGATCGAGAACGGCCAACCCTTCGGCGCCGTTCGACGCTTCGAAAACGGTATGCCCCTCGGCCTCCAGTTCAACGCGAAGGAGTTTGAGGTTGATCGGCTGATCGTCGGCAATCAGGATGTTCAAGGGCGTCATCGATCACCGTCGCTCTCCGCGTTTCTCACTACGGTCCGAAGCGTTTCCGGCAGCGTGCGCGTGCTGACCGGTTTTGGCAGATAGGCATCGCATCCGGCGGCCAGGACGTCGTCCTGCGAGAATTTCTCCGGATACGAAGTGACCGCGACGATGAGGATGTCCTTCGTGGCCGGATCGGCTTTCAGCGAACGCGCGAGCGTCAAACCGTCCGTGCCGGGCAGCGAAAGGTCGAGAAGGATGATCGTGGGGCGCGTTGCTGCGATGGCGGCCAGCGCCTCCTCGGCACGAGCGGCATGGTCGACGTTATGTCCGGCGGCGCTGAGCACGTGCAGCGCGAGTTTCAGCTCCACCGGCTGGTCTTCGACGACGAGAATCTGCATCGGTTGTTCTTCCATCGCTATGCCCTCACCGGGAGATATCCGGCCACCGCGGCCGGGAACGTTCGCGTGTCGATCGGTTTGGTGATGTAGCCGTCGCAGCCCGCCTCGCGTGCGCGCACGTCGTCGCCTTTCATGGCCGACGCCGTCAGCGCCACGATCACGATGTGCCGCGTCGCTTCATCGGCCTTGAGCAGCCGCGTGAACGTGAGCCCGTCCATGCCCGGAAGTCCGATGTCCATCAGGATCAGATCGGGCCGCGAGGTTTCGATGATCTGCTGCGCCGACTCGGCATCGCTCGCGTTCAGGATTTCGTAGCCGCCGAACGCCAGCACGTCCGAAGCGAGCTTCAGGTTCGTCTTGTTGTCGTCGACGATGAGGATGCGCGCGGCGTTCATGTCGCGATCCCTTTCATCACTAGCGGCAGGATCACGGCAAACCGGCTCCCTTTTCCGAACTCGCTTTCAACGCCGATTTCGCCGCCGTGCAGGTCGACGAGCTTCCGCGTCAGCGCCAGTCCGAGGCCGGTGCCTCCGAAACGGCGCGACGTGCCGCTTTCTAACTGCTCGAATTCCGTGAAGAGCCGCCCGATGTCTTCGGCGCGAATGCCGATGCCGTCGTCGGAAACGACCAGGCGGAAACGGCCGCCGTCGACGCTGGTGACGTCGACGCCGACATGCCCATGTTCATCGGTGAACTTCAGCGCGTTCGACAGCAGGTTGAAGAGAATCTGTTTGAAACGCGGCTTGTCGAGCGTGACGAAATCGATGCCGTTCTCGATCGTGACGTTGATGTCGATACCCTTGCTGACCGCCAGCGGGTGCACGCCCGTACAGACTTCGTAGATGGCCTCGCTCAGTGAAAATCGCTCCAGCGCCAGGTCGACGCGGCCGGCCTGAATCTTCACCAGGTCGAGCATGTCGTTGATGAGGTGCAGCAGATGCCGGCCGCTGTTGAGGATGTCGCCGAGGTACTCCTTCTGTTTGTCGTTGAGCGGTCCCGGCTTGCCGTCGGAGAGAAACTCGGCGAATCCGATGATGCCGTTCAGCGGCGTGCGCAGTTCGTGAGACATGCTGGCCAGGAAACGGTCCTTGGCCTGGTTGGCGCGCTCGAGCTCGACGTTCTTTTCCTGCAACGCGCTCTCGATTCCCTTCCGATAGGTGATGTCGCGAATCGCGCTCATCACCAGCGTGCCGCCGTCGGTCTGCAGAGGACTGAGGCTGATCTCGACCGGGAACTCGCTGCCGTCTTTGCGCAATCCGTAGAGCTCCAGCCCGGCGCCCATCGACCGCGTGCGCGGCTGGCCGAAGTAGCCCGAGCGATGCGCGACATGGCCGCCGCGATAACGGCTTGGCAGCAGGACCTCGACGAGCGTGCCGAGCAACTCCCCGCGCTCGTATCCGAACAACCTCTCCGCCTGGCTGTTGGCCAGGACGATGCGACCGGTCTGATTGGCCATGATGATGGCGTCGGGCGTCGATTCGAGAAGATCGCGGTATTGCGATTCGACGAGCTTTGCATCGCGCAGCACCTTGAGGTGCGTGACGTCTTTCTGCGTGATGAGGACGAATTCGGCGCGTCCCTCAGCGTCGTACACCGCCTTGTTGGAAACGACGGTAAAGATGAGCGAACCGTCTTTGCGAAGGCGCGCGGTCTCGAAGGTTGAGAAGCCGGTGGTCAGCGCTTCACGCCGGTACCGGCCGAGGTCGTCGACGTGGCCGGGAGGGACGATCAGTGAGTCGATGGAGTTGCCGAGCGCATCCGCACTCGAATAGCCGAAAAGCCGCTCGGCGCCCCCGTTCCAGTACACGATTTCGCCCGCCGGCGTGGTGATGGCGACCGCGTCGGGAAGCTCCCGCAGGAGAAGATCGGTGAGTTGGCGCGTCAGGGGATCTCCCTTCGCGCGACCTTCCTGTATTCACGGTTATCCCCTGCGACGCCGGCGGCGAACTCTGCTGCTGACTGCGACGTGGGCAATAAAGCCATAAGTGTCGCCGATAACTATACAGTGAATAGAAGGTGTCTAGCTCTCCTCGATTGTCTGGAGTCGGGGATGGAACGGAAAGGGTACGCCTGAATCCGGCAATAGGGTCACATATGCGCGGAAACGTGGAAATAACCATTTGATGCTCTCGGGCGATATGCATTTCACCGTCTGCCTGCTTCTTGCATGACTGCCTCCGTCCACGGCGATGGCATCACTTGCCGGCCACCAATCACAGGAGCTCCAATGACCGATGTGTTGTCTCGCAACAACGTGAAGATTTCCGGCAGCGGAAGCCAGCCAATGCTGTTCGCTCACGGCTTCGGATGCGATCAGACGATGTGGCGCTTCGTCACTCCCGCCTTCGAGCCGAACTACAAAGTGATCCTCTTCGACTACGTCGGCTCGGGCAAAGCCGACGCTGGCGCGTACGATCCGGAGCGCTACGCGTCGCTGGACGGCTATGCGCAGGACGTCCTCGATATCTGCCACGCGCTCGACCTCCACGACGTGATCTTCGTCGGCCACTCGGTGAGCAGCATGGTCGGCGTTCTGGCCGCGAACAAGGAGCCGGAGCGGTTCAGCCGTCTGGTCATGGTCGGTCCGTCGCCCCGCTACATCAATGATGACGGCTACACCGGCGGCTT